>Ga0131853_10002476_pt1 | contig 32954 bp, 2 predicted proteins | sample TergutLab28metaG_FD_92764 | JGI IMG/M metagenome (GOLD analysis project Ga0131853, IMG submission 92764) | Labiotermes labralis P1 segment gut microbial communities from Petit-Saut dam, French Guiana - Lab288 P1 (version 2) (version 2) | ecosystem: Host-associated > Arthropoda: Insects >... | reverse complement strand
ACTTAAATCTTGCTGGGAAGATTTACAATGTTAGGCACGCTTGGACACTAAAAGGGGTCAGTAAGACGCGTGAAGGAGTTCACACGGGCGACGACAATGGAACAACGTTACATAAATGAAAGCCAATGGGGTATTCAAAATTCTGACTTTTGGACCTATTAGGGAGCAGCGAAATTTAACATTTGGCCAATCGGGTATAGTAAGAAAATTTAAGACGGGATGAACTTGAAGCTTACGAGTTTTGGAAAACGTAACGCAAGAGGAATCTGGTTTATACCTTGGGAGTGACAAGTTGTGTACGCGTACCAAAGCTAGCAGTGAATACATTTTTTCAAGGGCGCATCCATACATCACACAGATCTGTATATGTCAACATCGGGAAATGATATAAATAATATTAATAGTGACAAATGTTAATAATATTACTCTTCCACCACTTAGAACACTTAGATTCCCTGAGAGAGAGACATGCCGACCGATTGAATAGGTGGGTGGGTTGTAAATTATATTACCAGCTACTGCATTTAACATACTTGTGTAAACTTGGCAAGGTACTGACTGCGAACTCCCTGAGGATGACACAGCAACGTCGAAATATGTAGGAGGGGTGCGGTCATCTGTCAATTAATTGTGCATTTTTTGGGCCATTGTACAAAATGAAAAGAATTGGACCTAGTTTCAAAAAAATATCACCCTTTTGAGATCTGGTGCCCTGATTTCTGTTAAGTAGTCGCGGCTGCTCAGTAGGTACAGTGACTAGGCTAAAGTCTAGACAACGGAGGAATTATGTGGCTTCGATCCCCTGAAGGGCAATAAGCTCTTATCTTCTCCGAAGCCTCCAGACCGGTTCTTTGATCCATCCAGAATCTTATGCAACGGCAAGCAGGCGCGTTTTTACTCGGGAATAATTGCGAATTGTGCGTTAAGGTGATCAATAAAGTCAGTTTAGTGTGGAGGTTAAGAATGGGTGAAGCAGTGCCACCTTCCTCCACATGCTCTCCATGTAGTATGACGGTTGGGAAAACATACGGTTTAATATAGCTACGTGTGATTTTGATGTCCGTTTCGTTGCTAGGCCGATCCATTTCCGGCACGCAGCGTTAGGAATGCCCGGCGCGATTCGTTTTGCTTCCCAGAGGTAATAGGTAATTTCCGTACTTCCCGTATTGACCCTGTGAAGTTGGACGTGACTTTTTCGGGAATATTTATAAGTGCCGGAACTGTAGGAAGCTCTCAGATTAACGTTTTGAGGCATGAAATTCATGTAAGTAATATACACACTTCCAGGCCTCACCTCACAGAGAACACACAAAAAAATTCCCTTAATACTGTTTACGAAAATACGTGCAGTTCATTCCAATATTTATATGAAACACGTAAATACACCGCGTGAAAAAACGCAGATGTTTTTAGATGTTACATGTTAGACCGGTGTGCTTCAAAGTTTTGAATTACTTATGACATTTGCTAGTTAGAACAGTTTCTATTATTGTGAATTCCCAAAATTTATTGGATCAAAAATACGTATTCGTGATACTCAATTATTACACCAACTAATGCACTTATATAAAATTTACACATTAAAACACTAAAACTCCTCCGACATGTTTCAGTCCTAAGACCATCATCAGGGAGCTGTATTTCTTTGCCTTGCTAAAGTCACATTAAGAGCCATATTAAAACAAGTCATAAATTAACTTCTTTGTGGTAGTAGGGTATTGTGGCAGCATGTCATGGAATGCTGCCACAATACCCTACTGATACAGTGAAGTTAATTTATGACTGGTTTTAATGTGGCTCTTAATGTGACTTTAGCAAGGCAAAGAATGGTGATGGTCTTAGGACTGAAACATATCGGAGCAGTTTTAGTGTTTTAATGTGTAAATTTTATATAAGTGCATTAGTTGGTATAATAATTGAGTGACTCGACAACATGGACGGTGTAACAATGAAAATATGTATTCGTAAATTCCTGTGGTGTTATCTTTCAACACCCGGGTTTATAACAGTATATGTTTCTTGTTGGCGCAACAGCGCCCAGTGGGCCAGGGCCTCCTCATTATCGAGGTTTCTAGATCACGCACAACGACGGATCACAGTCGGTAGGACTTCTCTGGACAAGTGATCAGCTCGTCGCAGATTTATAATAGTATACATTTATGCTAAATGAACTGTAAATTTCATTCGTTCAATCATCCACGAACTGTCCACTGTGCGATTGTTTTCCTTTACCTAAAACTAGTTTTTCCACATGTCCCCGTCTGTAGTATCCTCTTCTGTCACTCCATGGTTAATCATACCCCGTCCTACGCCATTCATCTATCCATCCACCTATTCATAATTCTTTGCATCTTCCTTCTTCTGTGTGATTTATTTTTGACGTCATAATTTCATCCACCCCTATTTATAAAAAGTATTTCTTCCATTGAAGTCCACTGATTAATTTATTTTATTTGTTTATTTTTATTGTTACACCGTGCATGTTGTCGAGCTACTCAATTATTACACCAACCACTGCACATACATTAAATTTATAAAATTTACACATTAAAACACTAAAAACGCTTGTTGTACTGATGTCCAAGAAGCCTAATTATTTGTGTACAAAATTATTCTAATATTTATTTTGACGATACTTACTTGGTATAATTTATATTACAGGCATGCTGACACAAAACCAACTGGAATAGTGAAATTAATATGACTTTTAATAGTGTAACTTTAGCAAGGACGATATAGCTCCCTGGTGCTGGTCTTAGGACCGAAATATTTTGGAGCGTTTTTAACGTTTTAATGTGTAAATTTTATAAATTTTATATATGTGCTGTGGTTGGTATTATAATTGAGTAACTCCGCTGACTAAATTTTGTAAAACTTTCTTCTTTTTCCATTCGTATTTATAAAATCCAAGTATAAAAATTGTAATATTAAAAATGTAGAAGATATTGACGAAAGAATTAACTAAGGTAGTGGCCCAGTTGCCCGACTTTACGCTACGTAGCGAATGCCGTCGTACTGCTCCGACATGTTTTGATCAAACTACAGTACTGGTGTTTGGCGAAATGTGTCAGCTGTGAAGCTGCTGTTAATGCAACTTTCTACTTTCTCCTTCTACATTCTCTCCAAACCTTCTCAAATTATTCAGTACACTTGACGTCATACTATGTAATTTCGAAATTGGTACGTTTCCACTTCATTTCCTTAATACAGTAACAGAGTTTCGTCTGAGAGTCTTGAGAACCAAATGTTGAACTTCTCCAATTGAAGGCTAATTTTTTTTTGCCAAAATATTACAGCGTTTTATATTTCATTTGTTATATCCCTACACCCCCTACATGCCTCCACAGAATGAACACATTAAGTAAAATGTACATACCGTAGAAGGAAATGAACCGACGTTGTATTATATTTGTAAGTGTATGAAGTTAAGAAAGAAATATTATATGGATCTTGAATAAAGAATAACTTTCTAAACTGGAGCAATATATTAAATCCTCACAATAGGAAACTTCCTTATTTCCTTCGGTCCTTTCAATTTGTTTTCGAAGAATGACCACCCCCTCCTCCCCCCTTCCCGTCTGCCATTGTGCAAGTAACTCGAACTTTCTTTCATGGAAAATTACCTCACGCGTAATTTAGTTCTTTAGCTCTTCATTATTATCGGTAGTTAAGTGGCAGATTATTCACGGTACATATATTATTAATACAAATTTTATTTTGCGTAGACTTGCACGTCTTTAATGCAGACTAACCACAGATCCTTACCACGCAACACGTTACGTATAAGGAGTGTATCAACTTACATAAGTGAATGCCTGAATTCCGGTCTTGACACTTATTGTGTTCTACAGTAAATTTCTTAGGACCTATGACTCATATTCCACCCTCCGGCAGTCGTGAAGAAACATAAACTGACATCGGGCTGCGTCTGAAGTGTTCTGCGTTTATATAAAAATTTTTATACAATTTAACGGAAGATTTTCTAATAATTATTTTGTTAGTAGAACTGGAATCCTACTTTCCTGTTGTGTAATATTTTTGCGTCTACGTTCCCTATTATTATTATTATTATTATTATTATCATAATCATCATCATCATCTCTTTATGCAGGGTATTTATACTTATATTCCTGAGACAGACTATGTCCCTAGGGTATACAGTGTTGCAGCTATTCTGTTGTTACTATTCATGGTGCTTATATAGTTAGTTTCAGTTTTGAATCTATTGCATTTTTACATTAGTACTTTCCGCAGTATGTGTGCAGTGCCCAATATGGCTATTTTCTGTAGTTCTTTGACTTCATGTCTTCCTGGTATGTTGCTCACATATTTTCTGAATGACTTTGAAATAGTCCCAGTCGCCCCTCTTATTACTGGTATCACCTTTGTTTTTTACATTCCACATGCGCTGTATTTCTATTGTAAGGTCTTTATATTTTAGAATTTTCTCGGCTTCTTTTTTAATCACATTTCTGTGTCCTGAAATTTCAACGTCTATTAATATACATATTCCCTTTTCATTATCACGGATTATAATGTCTGGTTTGTTGTTGGGGTTAGTTCTGTCAGTTTGTACTTGCTGACTCCACAATATGGTTACCTTGCCTCCTGGACTTGCTTCTACTGATTTTGGCACATGTTTTTGTCCAATTGTACCCCTGTTTCCTTGCATATTTATTATTATTATTATTATCATCATCATCATCATTATCATCAAAATCATCAGTTACGTAAGTAGCCCTGCAAACGTTACACTCATGTCATATACACTCAGAGTTGCACAACCTCGCAATCTTTATGAGTGTTGATATACAAATAATATCTCATATGTTGTTTGTATCATGTTTATGGCTGTCTCACAAAGCCATTCTGTCAAATGGTGACCTTTGTTTCGGACAACGATGCTTTTCAATTTCTCTGTGGTTTTTTGAAATACTACAAAGTGTGTTTTTTTAAACTTTGATAAGGCAATCGAATTTGTTAACTGGTAATTTTCCTTCAAAAAAACTGAATGTATTTTGTGAAAATAGGCGATCAGGCGTGTAACCTTGCAAGTACACCCTCGTTTTGGTTGTGAGTGTACATTTTTACTGGTCCACAACCGCAGTAGTGGACGACAGAACCCTCGAAGTTCACAAGAACAGACGCTGCAAAATGTCTCGCACTCTTGCGGGAAATACCTGAAGAACAAAAGAGGCAACCAAGCGAGCAGCAAACAAACGAAATAAGCAAAATATCTGTAGAGCTAGCGACCATCTCGCGCTGGCAAATCCAGATATTTGCGTAATAAGGGCGAACAAGATGTACTTTTCTCTCTTAATTTATTTCAATAATCATCCTCTACGTGTTTTGAATAGAGATATTTTACTGTGTATGCAGCATTTGGTATTTATCGTGCTGAAAATATGTTAAAATTGTGTAATTTTATATAATTGTAATATATTTTCAGCACGATAAATACCAAATGCTGCATATACAGTAAACTACCTCCTGATGGTGAGTAGTTAGTTAATCTTATATACATGGGTGTGGGCTTCGTGAATCGAATTTGATAATTGTCCAACAAGATGAGACTTATTCAGTTTATTACATTTCTATAGGCAGCTCTACATGTTTCGGGTGTTGACACCCGAAACATGTAGAGCTGCCTATAGAAATATAATAAACTGAATAAGTCGCATCTTATTGGGCAATTATCAAATTTTAAAAAGTTTAAAAAGTTAATCTATTCAAAACATGTAGAGGATTATTATTGAAATATATCACATTGCACGGTCCACAGAACTTCAAATCCAGATCCTATGTACATATGTATAGAGGTAGTTAACTGACACAGTTTATCTAGTAATTTAGAATTGGTCTACGTTACGGACCAAGCCACCTTTTCACCCGAAGACAGGGGCAGGTACAAGTCCTGATACTCGGTGTTCTGCTCGGACAGTAGACGATAGACAAAGTCCAGACACCCAGTAAACGCGAAGTGTTATATACCAACATCAGAACCCCTTAGATTCAAAGAAGGGTTTTGATCTGACAGATAGGGAAGATATCAGGCTGAATGCACGGAAAGAGGATTATCCAAATAGAACGTGCATTTGTGGTTTTTGCGATTTGAACGCGAAATGGGGACAGCGCCTCCCCTGTAAAGGTTTAATATTTCTCCTGGTGTTCCGACCTAACCCCCAACTCTGAGATCTCTGTGGGGTGCCTGCTCCGTGTTACCCCCTACTCCTCATCCCACAGCTGCTCAACGAGCCGCCATTTACTGGATGGTTATGCTCTGCTAAGCAACCAGCTGGGGGTTATTTTAGCATAGGATGGTTGGGTATGAGGTAGGGTGAAGTTTTGATGGAAGGTGCACTGCAGAGATTGCATGGATCGTATTGTAACGTGAAGTGAAATATTGGTGTCATGTGCAGAATAAGGAAGTAGTACAGATGGCTTTGAAAATGGCGGATTGTTGCCGTTCATCGTGTGGAATGACCCAGGAAATACTTCGTACGTTATTGTAAAGTTGCCTTGTTCACAGGACCTTGCGACTGTTCCCTGTCCTTAGCCAGACATATCAAGTCCACACCTGTGACTTTGTTTCTTTCAAAATGATTTCAATACTCTGCCATTCATACCTAGGTCGTCTGAAGGAACTGTTTCTTTCAGTTGTGGGTAAATGACCAACTTGATGAACAATTACGTTATATAATACGTTTATTATTATTTTAATCCTCTACATGTTTCAAGCAACTCTTGTGCTCATCATCAGGAAGTCGAATTGTATTAATACAGCATCTCAGTAAGTGACCGTCCGGTGTGCACACCGGACGGTCACTTACTGAGAGTACTATACCAGTTACTGTATTAATACAATTTTACTACTGAAGATGAGCACAAAGTTGCTCGAAGCATGTAGAGTATTATAATTATAAACGTTTTATATAACATAATTGTGCATCAAGTTGGTCATTTACCCAGAATAGTACCAGGATACGCGGTCAGCAAAACATAAAATGTTTCTTTCAGGTTTCTCCACTAAAATTGTACATTTCTCTTCTGTGATTTCCATATGCCCCGCGCATCTCAGTTTCCCGTATTTCGCGGCTATAGTATTTGGCGAGGAATATCAGTACTGCGCATCTTCATGTCGAAAATTTCGTATTATTTCTGATGGTTCATATTACTTAGGCCAAAATATTATCCTAATTATCCTGTTCTCGAAGACCCCCCACCCACCCCGTTTGAGCCAAAGATTGTAAATTATGTTACTACGATGTGCTTTGTTGTTTTGTGTGGATATGAAACTTAGTCTTTCACATTGAGGAAAGAACATAGACTGAGGGTGTTCGAGAATAGGGTGCTGATTGAGGTATTCGGGCCCAATAGGGCAGGTAACAAGGGAGTAGAGTAGACTACGTAACGAGGAGCTTCATGAGCTGTCGTTCACCAAATATTTTTCGGGCGATCATATTGAGAAGGATGAGATGGGCGGGGCATGTGGCACGTATGGGAGACAGGAGAGGTGCATACAGGGATTTGGTGGGGAGACCTGATGTAAAGAGACCACGTAGAAGACCTAGGCTTATTTGGGAGGATGATATTAAAATGGATCTTTGAGAAATGAGATCGCGAGGCATGGTCTGGATTGACCTGGATCAAAATAACGAGAGGTGGCTGACGCCTGTGAATGCGAAAATGAACCTTCGGGTTCCATTAAATGTGAGGAATTTCTTGATCAGTTCAGGAACTGCTAACATGTCATTAAGGACTCTGTTCCATGAAGTTAGTTACATACAGCAGCGTTTATTAACACGCGGTTTTAAGAGTGTTTGAAAGTTTAAAATAGGGAAAATCGCTAACAAATAAAAATGATTTTATGGTAAAATTAGGGGGCGAATATATTTTGGAAATGCTCGTTATTATTGATTTACACGTAGTCTCATGTGCCTTCCAAAGCGCTGAAGTTCATTTTGTACGAAGCGTTACTTTTACCGCTTGTTTTTATGGGCCTGAAAGACGCATTATTACTGTGACGGAGTGATGTAGGTTAAAAACATTTGAAAACGGAAGTGGTCAGGAAAGTTGTTGTGGCTAAGGGAGGTGCAGTAGTGTCTTTTTACCTGTTTCGTTAGAGTGTAGTTCTTACAACAAGAAAAGTTACGGCATTAACAAGCAAACTTACGGCATTAACTGACTGGTCGTGTTCACGGAAGCACAGTGTGTGTTCTCAGTGAGGTTCAGACTGAATCTCAATTTATCATGTAGTTTAATTTTAGTCTTCTAACGGCAAAGAGTTTAGTAATCAGTCACACTATCATTAAATTTGATAACTCAAGAATAAAAACCAACTAGATGCCACTTATTATTTTATTGTACTTCTTATAGACTCAACATGTTTCGGGCACCAACATGCCCATCATCAGGAGCTCGCGACTATAATGTTCATTACCACATTTGTCGTTTCGTTATTGTTTTGCTGTAGGTTGGAGGTTAGGTGCGGTTAAATTGGAATAGTGTCCGGGCTGCAGCCCGGACACTACTCCTCCAAGAAAACACCGTCATGGTGTTTTCTTGGAGGGATGGGAAAACTACGAAAACCCCCCAGTCAAGATGACAGGTGTCCGTGAAAAAGTTCCAGCCTATGAGATCCGGTATACACATAGAAAAATTCCAGTCTTCTAGGATATGAGGCCACACCATTGGGTAATCAGATACAAATATTTCAAGGCGACGTATAGGAGGACTAATGGCAAAAGTCCCCGGCTTGCGGGGCAGGTATCATTAGCGAGCCTAGTTCGATGTCACATGTCGGGAGAGTGCGCGAAATCATGTGAGGATAGATCGGTGCGTTCCTGCAATTAGAGCCATGGATTTGCATCTGCTTAGGTGTGAGTAGTGTAGCTCAGTCGGTACAGCGACTGAGCTACGGGCTGGACGGTCCGGGATCGAATCCCGATGGGGACGAGTTTTTTCGCCCTTCCAGACCGGCCCTGGGGCCCACCCAGCCTCCTGTACAGTGGGTACCGGGCTTTTCCCAGGGGTAAAGTGAGGCTGGGGCGTGCTGCTGACCACTCACCCCCTTCTAGTGCCGCTGTCATGGAAGAGTAGAGCAACATCTCTACCCACCCTCTGGGCCACACCAGGCCTGTAACGGGATCACTTTACCTTTTACCTTTTTACGTCTGCTTAGGTAACAGCTGCAATCATGTGACTGAAATAAGGGGAAAGTAAGGGTTGTGAGACTAAGCACTGAATGTTCTCATGCAAACTTACGGGGACTTTCTGGATGTAATCCTGCTATAGTATCATCCTCTTCCACGGTTGAAATATCTAGAAGGAACGTCAGTATAACGTCAAATCCCAGAACAAAATGGATGGCAGCTGCGCTGTTGCAAAAGAAATAAAAACGCGCACAGACAGCTAGAACTTTGGTTTTGATTAGATATGTATGAAAAATCCAGTTAAGAGTGTTTGAGTAAAGATGTTAATTGTATTAAGGGCTATGCCAAATTTCACGGGGTCTGTACAATGTCATCAACAAAGCAGTTACGCAGATAGGCGAGCTGAACAACATCGCCACCGGAGAAACCGCTCTAACAACCTCCATTATTTGGATTAGCATTGAAACACACGGAAGGGGTGGCATCTGTACGTGTTTAAATGTGACAAAAGGGATAGGACATTGTTAGGAGCGGCGGGTGACACAACTACAGATCCCTCGTGTCAAGTTTTCTGCTCTCTCTTGTAGCCACAGAAGGCCGACACGAATCGTACAAAACATTGACCGTGTCGAAAGGGAAAGTGGAGGACTAAAATTTAACTTCCAGTTTGCAAGGACCTCACACATCACTGGGCTGAACCTTTTGCTATAATTCACTGTCATTCAGTAATTTGTAGTATTTTGTGTCACCTTCTAAATTTTCAACTTCTATGTGGCCTTAGACGGTGTTGATTTTGCCTTATAAGAATTGGCAAAATCACTTGTATATTGATTTTGCCAATTCTTATAAGACAAAATCACCTTAACATTTTAACAGAAGTGTTGATACAGAAACATACCCTCATTTTAGCGATACTTTCCTTAAGAAAAAAATAAATAAGTAGGAAATTAAATACATTCTTCACAAATTATTGTTCGAATGCTCAAATAAAGGAGGATAAGATTAAAACAGCCTATACGAAATTTTGTTTTGAGAGCCTAAGAGGTAGAAATCACTTGCAGGACCTAGACCTAGATGGGAAGACAATAAAAGGATCTCATCCTATATTGGCCAAACGGGAGGCCTATATCACATTAAATGTAACGCTTTATGGATGAAGGGGAAAACGCTGCCCCATTCAGGTACAGAGTTGGGCATTTAAAACGAAAATAACTCCCGCTGTCAGCAGCTGCTTTGGTATTTGAAGGTCGGAAGATAAAGGTTAAGGTAATAAGATGGAGGGGTGTCGACTGGATTCATCTGGCTCAATTAAGGTTTATTGGCTTATCACTTTTATTTCAAATTAAATTAAACTCCTACACTTGAGAACCATTTTTTGGCTTGCGGGTACTAAAATTTACCACATTGCCTAAGTACCTCTCTTCAGGTTTTCGTCTGGTGTTAGATCTATAGAGGCGTGCAAATGTATTTTAATAATTATTTGGTGCTGTATCTTCCTGTTTGAACGCAAAGTGAAGGGTTCAAGCACGCACCAAATATTGCGCAGACCATGAGCTGTATTTATACTTATAATAAAACCAACTAGGTATAATAATTTCTCAAATTTATTTTTGGAATAAATAATCCTAAATGATCCTGCTTACAAGCTGTGCGAACATGTATGACACATACCATTGCTGTGTGTACAGTGAAAAACTCCTAATGATGGACAGAGGAATTGTCCGAAACATGTAGAGTTTTATTTCAAAAATAAATTTGAGAAATTAGTGCATCTAGTTGGTTTTATTATAAGAATTTATCACGATGCAAGGTCACCTGAAGTTCGAGCCGTATTTACTTAAATAATCTTGGAATTTAAACATGAGACAAAGGATAAAGGTATAGAAGCAAAATGAAAGAAGACTGAGTCTGGCTAATAAATTTATACTTCAATGCAAACATTTATATATTACAAAATAATCTTTGCTGTGAGAATAGACAGAAATATTTTGTGACGTAACTGGAGACGAAAGGTTTTACTTTAGATTAATTTGCTTTCATATAGTTGAACTGAAGAAGAGCACATACGGTATAGAGGCACTTACAAATATTTTGCATTGCATGTATCATACAGTTAAGTATACGCTACAATTATATTCTGTAATATACCATCTTTCATATTCAACAAGTCTCCAATTGCTGTACTCAGTAATGTGCTGTACAACATTTCCATCGGATTTCTTTGCACCCTTGTGTACTATTTATTCTTTTATGGCCTTACGTGATGGATCAGTTTTACTGAAAATCGGCTTTACCAGACAGGCGCTTGTCAAATAATTCCATATCGAATTGCTATATGCCCAGCAGTTTAGGAAATAATACTAGAGGACAGACAGATAGACAGACAGACAGACATACAGCCAGAAACGGAAAGAAGAACAGACCGACAAGCATAACTCCATATAAGGCATTACTTTGTACAGAGCGCTTAATAATGCAAGAACAGAGAAGGCCTAAATGTAAGACTTCCGCGCTACGTAATTACAAATATTATGGCTGTCCCATTCCCACGGTAGACTGTGAGCATGCTCTATTGCAAAGTCCTCTTTTCTGAGAAGCATTAAAATGGTCCTTCCGTGATGCTTCAATCGGAAGGAAGTGGAATCACAGAGAAATACTCACAGTCTTTCCGCGTATTACGCCGTGTTGACTGGTAATTTGTTGCCGACTTTTCGTAAGAGTTTGCTGCCTCCATCTCCAGGTAGTTCAAGAAGACTCCTTTGACTACCGTGAAGATGGGTACGTTATAGCCTAGAACGCTGTGATCTTCATCAGCAGGGCTGTGGAAACCATAATTTCACACCGACATGTTTGTGTGAACAGAGCTGTGTCTATGAAATATTCTGTTTATAGACTGTGCACCAGTTTCGATCATAGTACACTGTTTTGACGTTTTGCTGACCGTGCATCTCAGTATATTTATCTCAGCATTTAACCAACTTGAAGCACAAAATTTGTTTCACAATAAGTTTTATTTCATGCCTCTACATGTTTCGAGCACATGTGTTCGAAATACGTAGAGGCATTAAATAAAACTTATTGTGAAACAAATTTTGTGCATCAAATTGGTTAAATGCTAAGATAAACATAGTACACTGGTTATTGCCTGAGTGCACAATTTTGTTCCAATGTGCTGTTTCGTTTTATTTTCAAACATTATACATGGAACTGTCGTGTTTCGGATAAATGAAAATAGTGGTTATGATACCATATGTGAAATGTGAAGAGACAAGCTACCAGTCGTGTTTGTCCTTATGTGGAATGATACATCTTTCATATACTTAGGGACTTCCGATATTAATGCTGCACTGAATCATTGGCGTATCCAGGAATTTTGTTCGGGTGAGTTCAACAAATTCAGTTGAGGACAGAGGACAGAGAGAACGGGGATCTGGGGGCAGTAGTCCCCTAGTCAGGGGTTCTGGAGGCAGCTGTAATTTGGTACAAGAAATTTCATTTCATATAGTAAAATTGTGTTAATTTTTGGTACTTTAAGACAATTTATGATGACAACCAATTTATTTGTCATTCTTAATGTAAAACAATTGCGAACTAGATAGTTTTAGAATTGTACTGCCTTTTTTCCGAACATCTTGGGGGTGTTGGCGTCCTAAATTCAGCAATTTTTAACAGTTCACAATCGGTTTGAGTTTGGCATGATTTTGGTGGGCCTTCGGAATTTCGGGGGGGGGGGGGTTGAACCCCTAAACCCCCCCTCAGTACGCCACTGGACTGAATATTGTCAGCATTTTATATCTTGAGGGTAGGAAAGTCCCGCGTAACAAAATAAAAGGAAATGGTATTCTATCAACAATAAACTGTCCAGAAACCCCTCAGTGAATTCCACTTTAAGATCTGACACTTACCATGTCAATGTCTGTAGGGTGCAATACATATTTCAACGCAATATTTATTTTTGAATAATTATTCTGAAAAATTAGTTAAGTAGTTTGTAACAGAAGTAGGCTTTGAAGAAGTGTTGCAACCGTAAGTGTGTGATATGATTAGAAGTATAATTTTTCAAGAATTTTTCACCTTATTAAAATTCGGAGACTAGCCATTAAATATAACAACACTGTGCAGATGATTGCCACTTTTCTTGCCCCTAATTACTATGCCAAAATACGAAACTATGAGTGCACAAACAGGAAGAAGATATGGCTGTTTATGCCGTTCGAATGTATACACCGAACCCCAGAAGTGGTTTCTCATATCAGAGCTGCACCAATCTTTAAGGTTGAAGAAATCCAACAAGATGCAACAGTATGCAGATATTTATTTACTGCTAAATTACTCTACATGTTTCGGGCGTCCAACATGCCCATTAGGACATCCATCGTGCCCATAATCAGGAGCACATAAAACTGTACTTGCAGCCTCTGGTACAGATCATACTATCTTATTTTGAGGAACCTTGCTCCCCAGATAGTACGATCTGTACCAGAAGCTGCAACTACAGTTTTGTGTACTCCTGATTATGGGCACGATGGACGCCCGAAACATGTAGAGTAATTTAGCAGTAAATAAATATCTGCCTACTGTTGCATCTTGTTGGATTTTTTCAACGTAGAATTACTGATGCACGGAACTACAAATATAAAAGCAATCTTTAAATTCGTCAGCATCACCTCTCTCACTGTATGTCGTGCATGAAGCATTCTAAATTAACCCTTTGGCCCTGCAGCTGGACATTTGCAGTTTAGCACACCATTTATGTAAAATGTGAATATTTTATCAACCAAGAAGGGTAACATTAGGAAATACACGGCATTTTGTGGAGGAATAAACGAAGATGGTGAGAGAAAGTCTAAAAAATATCTAAATATATTTGTTGACTAAATATATAAAAATGGTACTATGTGGAGTAGCGGCACACCTGTCCTATATATAGGATGTATGGTGCCTAAAGGTTAAAGGAACTCATTCCAAGCATATTTTCCTTTTAGCCAAGACAGTAAATTAAACCTCACTTACTAATTTTAGTTGTGGTCAGTAACTTAAATGTCAGCACATCTTCCAAAACCCCGTCAACTTAGAAAGATTATCACTTAACCAGTCATGTCTGTTGGCTTATTAGAGAACATAAAGTCGGTTTTGGTACCTGCTTGCAAGAAATTGTACACGAGCTTGCATTATTGTTTAGCATGATTTATATTAATATAAATATATAGAACAGGATACATTGAAATACAACAAAACGATAAAAAATAAATTAACAAACTAGTGGCACATAATCGTAAAAGACTAGTAACGAAACTGCGTTTGAATAAATAAAATCAGAATCAAAATACAACCATTGTATATATGAGTTTGAAATCCGTCACTGTCGAAACAATCATAAGCCTGTGTATCTTGTTACGTTACACGCATTTGAACTGCAGCATCGTTCTGTTACATTAGGATAGGGTATGCAGTTGTGTATCGTGATTATTGTTGGGATGTCTGGTTAAGTTAAAATTGTACAGCACAGCTATACTTTTCATTCTGTCCCATACAGGATAATGTAGGGGTCCTGTGATGTAGCACTTGTACACAATACTTCTTGTCGAAATATTACTAAGAAATTATAAAAAATTAGCTTGAAGCTTGTTAGCTGTTTTATAGACAAGGGGCCATCGCAGAGTCTTTGTGCCTAGCTGACCCTGTAAAATTGGAACGAGGCAGGGAACGCATATTGCCACAAAACCTGAAACAAAAAATAGCAGCTGCTGCTTCTACCACAAAAACATGTTTAAAAAATTTTTTGAAGTGTTTTACACAAGGACTTAACATCTTAAGATTCACGATGAAAGGAACGTGTTTTCGTAAGTAATTTTGTGAAAGTTTCTAACCTGTTACAAAATGTAACACTAGTTTTGAGCGTACGCAAAAAAGTTCTCCTTGAAGATGGCGCAATAAACGCAGAAACATGTAGTAGAAAAGGTGACAATATATGTATTTTATTGCATATGTCAGTGTTTCTCAAACTTTGTGGTACCGCGGCCCGGTAAATCCTTTTTTCATAAGGCGAGGGCCCGGTCCCAACAAATTTACTCCTAAATATCTTTCCAATTTTTTTAAGTTCGTACATTAAACTAACACAAGTATTAATAATTAATTACGGTATAATCATAAAGAGTTAGTACACATGTATACGATGTGGCATGTTGACAAATATAAAACTACATTTAAGTTAGTTATCAATCACTTGACTAATGAAATCTTGTAGCATATTGTAGTTTCCTCAGGCCAACATCTGGGTCTGAGTTTTTCGACACATTCACGAATATTTTCTCCTCAGAATATTTCCACTATAAAACATTTATTCATTAAAATTGCTTAGAAAACAAAAATGACGAATAGCAGGAGAACCTCTCGCGGCCCGGCGGTTGAGAAACACTGGTACATGTGCATTTGTTGGTGTATTAAAAATATAATTTACAAAAAATTATATTTCTGTTTAATGTTTGGGGTTATCCTGTCGGTGACAATTCAGATGTGTTTAATGACGTACACATATAACAGGGAATGATCTCTTGTAATTGACTGTTGTATTGGCGACATTGGAACAAAGATTTGATGTCCAGATGCTGTCTAAATTGCGTTGCTTTCCTTTAAGGGAATTTATCCTTAATTGATTTTATATGGCGTTTAAAATTTAGTCTTAAACGTATATAATTTTTAAAATGAAATTTGGTGGTGCTAAAGTTAATTTAATTGTAGGTGTTCACCAAAAAAAATCAGAGAAGCGAAAGATATAAAAATTTCCAGCTTTTTTTGTTGGGACTTTTTTTAAGGAATGCAGCTATAACGTAAGCTTGTGTGCGCGAAAACAGGAAAAGGAAGTATCTGTGGGTTCTTTCATCCATTACATACACCTTAAATGATCACTGAATTCGGTTCTTTGTGAGACAAATTTCCATTACCTAAAATATCTTAGTTGTGGATACGCAGACTGTGTTTGACAGATTTCAAACTCATATCTATAAAACATAAGTCGCTAACAAAAAAATATACAACGAATTAAAAATAAAGAGAAACAGACTAAGATCCATTGCAAGAAATCACCAAAAAATTCCAGCCTTTGTACGATACAACTGTCTTCATATTGGATAAGGCACGATTTGATATTTATGTGACCGACGGTGCATCATTGATATAATAATAGAAACAGCCAATTAGATGCGACAATGATAATTTTATTAACAATTTAAATCAGCTCAACATGTTTCGGGCGATAATTTCGCCCATCTTCAGGAGCACTAGACTGTGTTTACAGCTTGTGGTATAAAGCACCGACGATGCTGCAGCATCGTCGGTGCTTTATACCACAAGCTGTAAACACAGTCTAGTGCTCCTGAAGATGGGCGAAATTATCGCCCGAAACATGTTGAGCTGATTTAAATTGTTAATAAAATTATCATTGTCGCATCTAATTGGCTGTTTCTATTATTATATCAATGATGCACCGTCGGTCACATAAATATCAAATCGTGCCTTATCCAATATGAAGACAGTTGTATCGTACAAAGGCTGGAATTTTTTGGTGATTTCTTGCAATGGATCTTAGTCTGTTTCTCTTTATTTTTAATTCGTTGTATATTTTTTTGTTAGCGACTTATGTTTTATAGATATGAGTTTGAAATCTGTCAAACACAGTCTGCGTATCCACAACTAAGATATTTTAGGTAATGGAAATTTGTCTCACAAAGAACCGAATTCAGTGATCATTTAAGGTGTATGTAATGGATGAAAGAACCCACAGATACTTCCTTTTCCTGTTTTCGCGCACACAAGCTTACGTTATAGCTGCATTCCTTAAAAAAAGTCCCAACAAAAAAAGCTGGAAATTTTTATATCTTTCGCTTCTCTGATTTTTTTTGGTGAACACCTACAATTAAATTAACTTTAGCACCACCAAATTTCATTTTAAAAATTATATACGTTTAAGACTAAATTTTAAACGCCATATAAAATCAATTAAGGATAAATTCCCTTAAAGGAAAGCAACGCAATTTAGACAGCATCTGGACATCAAATCTTTGTTCCAATGTCGCCAATACAACAGTCAATTACAAGAGATCATTCCCTGTTATATGTGTACGTCATTAAACACATCTGAATTGTCACCGACAGGATAACCCCAAACATTAAACAGAAATATAATTTTTTGTAAATTATATTTTTAATACACCAACAAATGCACATGTACCAGTGTTTCTCAACCGCCGGGCCGCGAGAGGTTCTCCTGCTATTCGTCATTTTTGTTTTCTAAGCAATTTTAATGAATAAATGTTTTATAGTGGAAATATTCTGAGGAGAAAATATTCGTGAATGTGTCGAAAAACTCAGACCCAGATGTTGGCCTGAGGAAACTACAATATGCTACAAGATTTCATTAGTCAAGTGATTGATAACTAACTTAAATGTAGTTTTATATTTGTCAACATGCCACATCGTATACATGTGTACTAACTCTTTATGATTATACCGTAATTAATTATTAATACTTGTGTTAGTTTAATGTACGAACTTAAAAAAATTGGAAAGATATTTAGGAGTAAATTTGTTGGGACCGGGCCCTCGCCTTATGAAAAAAGGATTTACCGGGCCGCGGTACCACAAAGTTTGAGAAACACTGACATATGCAATAAAATACATATATTGTCACCTTTTCTACTACATGTTTCTGCGTTTATTGCGCCATCTTCAAGGAGAACTTTTTTGCGTACGCTCAAAACTAGTGTTACATTTTGTAACAGGTTAGAAACTTTCACAAAATTACTTACGAAAACACGTTCCTTTCATCGTGAATCTTAAGATGTTAAGTCCTTGTGTAAAACACTTCAAAAAATTTTTTAAACATGTTTTTGTGGTAGAAGCAGCAGCTGCTATTTTTTGTTTCAGGTTTTGTGGCAATATGCGTTCCCTGCCTCGTTCCAATTTTACAGGGTCAGCTAGGCACAAAGACTCTGCGATGGCCCCTTGTCTATAAAACAGCTAACAAGCTTCAAGCTAATTTTTTATAATTTCTTAGTAATATTTCGACAAGAAGTATTGTGTACAAGTGCTACATCACAGGACCCCTACATTATCCTGTATGGGACAGAATGAAAAGTATAGCTGTGCTGTACAATTTTAACTTAACCAGACATCCCAACAATAATCACGATACACAACTGCATACCCTATCCTAATGTAACAGAACGATGCTGCAGTTCAAATGCGTGTAACGTAACAAGATACACAGGCTTATGATTGTTTCGACAGTGACGGATTTCAAACTCATATATACAATGGTTGTATTTTGATTCTGATTTTATTTATTCAAACGCAGTTTCGTTACTAGTCTTTTACGATTATGTGCCACTAGTTTGTTAATTTATTTTTTATCGTTTTGTTGTATTTCAATGTATCCTGTTCTATATATTTATATTAATATAAATCATGCTAAACAATAATGCAAGCTCGTGTACAATTTCTTGCAAGCAGGTACCAAAACCGACTTTATGTTCTCTAATAAGCCAACAGACATGACTGGTTAAGTGATAATCTTTCTAAGTTGACGGGGTTTTGGAAGATGTGCTGACATTTAAGTTACTGACCACAACTAAAATTAGTAAGTGAGGTTTAATTTACTGTCTTGGCTAAAAGGAAAATATGCTTGGAATGAGTTCCTTTAACCTTTAGGCACCATACATCCTATATATAGGACAGGTGTGCCGCTACTCCACATAGTACCATTTTTATATATTTAGTCAACAAATATATTTAGATATTTTTTAGACTTTCTCTCACCATCTTCGTTTATTCCTCCACAAAATGCCGTGTATTTCCTAATGTTACCCTTCTTGGTTGATAAAATATTCACATTTTACATAAATGGTGTGCTAAACTGCAAATGTCCAGCTGCAGGGCCAAAGGGTTAATTTAGAATGCTTCATGCACGACATACAGTGAGAGAGGTGATGCTGACGAATTTAAAGATTGCTTTTATATTTGTAGTTCCGTGCATCAGTAATTCTACGTTGAAAAAATCCAACAAGATGCAACAGTAGGCAGATATTTATTTACTGCTAAATTACTCTACATGTTTCGGGCGTCCATCGTGCCCATAATCAGGAGTACACAAAACTGTAGTTGCAGCTTCTGGTACAGATCGTACTATCTGGGGAGCAAGGTTCCTCAAAATAAGATAGTATGATCTGTACCAGAGGCTGCAAGTACAGTTTTATGTGCTCCTGATTATGGGCACGATGGATGTCCTAATGGGCATGTTGGACGCCCGAAACATGTAGAGTAATTTAGCAGTAAATAAATATCTGCATACTGTTGCATCTTGTTGGATTTCTTCAACCTTAAAGATTGGTGCAGCTCTGATATGAGAAACCACTTCTGGGGTTCGGTGTATACATTCGAACGGCATAAACAGCCATATCTTCTTCCTGTTTGTGCACTCATAGTTTCGTATTTTGGCATAGTAATTAGGGGCAAGAAAAGTGGCAATCATCTGCACAGTGTTGTTATATTTAATGGCTAGTCTCCGAATTTTAATAAGGTGAAAAATTCTTGAAAAATTATACTTCTAATCATATCACACACTTACGGTTGCAACACTTCTTCAAAGCCTACTTCTGTTACAAACTACTTAACTAATTTTTCAGAATAATTATTCAAAAATAAATATTGCGTTGAAATATGTATTGCACCCTACAGACATTGACATGGTAAGTGTCAGATCTTAAAGTGGAATTCACTGAGGGGTTTCTGGACAGTTTATTGTTGATAGAATACCATTTCCTTTTATTTTGTTACGCGGGACTTTCCTACCCTCAAGATATAAAATGCTGACAATATTCAGTCCAGTGGCGTACTGAGGGGGGGTTTAGGGGTTCAACCCCCCCCCCCCCGAAATTCCGAAGGCCCACCAAAATCATGCCAAACTCAAACCGATTGTGAACTGTTAAAAATTGCTGAATTTAGGACGCCAACACCCCCAAGATGTTCGGAAAAAAGGCAGTACAATTCTAAAACTATCTAGTTCGCAATTGTTTTACATTAAGAATGACAAATAAATTGGTTGTCATCATAAATTGTCTTAAAGTACCAAAAATTAACACAATTTTACTATATGAAATGAAATTTCTTGTACCAAATTACAGCTGCCTCCAGAACCCCTGACTAGGGGACTACTGCCCCCAGATCCCCGTTCTCTCTGTCCTCTGTCCTCAACTGAATTTGTTGAACTCACCCGAACAAAATTCCTGGATACGCCAATGATTCAGTGCAGCATTAATATCGGAAGTCCCTAAGTATATGAAAGATGTATCATTCCACATAAGGACAAACACGACTGGTAGCTTGTCTCTTCACATTTCACATATGGTATCATAACCACTATTTTCATTTATCCGAAACACGACAGTTCCATGTATAATGTTTGAAAATAAAACGAAACAGCACATTGGAACAAAATTGTGCACTCAGGCAATAACCAGTGTACTATGTTTATCTTAGCATTTAACCAATTTGATGCACAAAATTTGTTTCACAATAAGTTTTATTTAATGCCTCTACGTATTTCGAACACATGTGCTCGAAACATGTAGAGGCATGAAATAAAACTTATTGTGAAACAAATTTTGTGCTTCAAGTTGGTTAAATGCTGAGATAAATATACTGAGATGCACGGTCAGCAAAACGTCAAAACAGTGTACTATGATCGAAACTGGTGCACAGTCTATAAACAGAATATTTCATAGACACAGCTCTGTTCACACAAACATGTCGGTGTGAAATTATGGTTTCCACAGCCCTGCTGATGAAGATCACAGCGTTCTAGGCTATAACGTACCCATCTTCACGGTAGTCAAAGGAGTCTTCTTGAACTACCTGGAGATGGAGGCAGCAAACTCTTACGAAAAGTCGGCAACAAATTACCAGTCAACACGGCGTAATACGCGGAAAGACTGTGAGTATTTCTCTGTGATTCCACTTCCTTCCGATTGAAGCATCACGGAAGGACCATTTTAATGCTTCTCAGAAAAGAGGACTTTGCAATAGAGCATGCTCACAGTCTACCGTGGGAATGGGACAGCCATAATATTTGTAATTACGTAGCGCGGAAGTCTTACATTTAGGCCTTCTCTGTTCTTGCATTATTAAGCGCTCTGTACAAAGTAATGCCTTATATGGAGTTATGCTTGTCGGTCTGTTCTTCTTTCCGTTTCTGGCTGTATGTCTGTCTGTCTGTCTATCTGTCTGTCCTCTAGTATTATTTCCTAAACTGCTGGGCATATAGCAATTCGATATGGAATTATTTGACAAGCGCCTGTCTGGTAAAGCCGATTTTCAGTAAAACTGATCCATCACGTAAGGCCATAAAAGAATAAATAGTACACAAGGGTGCAAAGAAATCCGATGGAAATGTTGTACAGCACATTACTGAGTACAGCAATTGGAGACTTGTTGAATATGAAAGATGGTATATTACAGAATATAATTGTAGCGTATACTTAACTGTATGATACATGCAATGCAAAATATTTGTAAGTGCCTCTATACCGTATGTGCTCTTCTTCAGTTCAACTATATGAAAGCAAATTAATCTAAAGTAAAACCTTTCGTCTCCAGTTACGTCACAAAATATTTCTGTCTATTCTCACAGCAAAGATTATTTTGTAATATATAAATGTTTGCATTGAAGTATAAATTTATTAGCCAGACTCAGTCTTCTTTCATTTTGCTTCTATACCTTTATCCTTTGTCTCATGTTTAAATTCCAAGATTATTTAAGTAAATACGGCTCGAACTTCAGGTGACCTTGCATCGTGATAAATTCTTATAATAAAACCAACTAGATGCACTAATTTCTCAAATTTATTTTTGAAATAAAACTCTACATGTTTCGGACAATTCCTCTGTCCATCATTAGGAGTTTTTCACTGTACACACAGCAATGGTATGTGTCATACATGTTCGCACAGCTTGTAAGCAGGATCATTTAGGATTATTTATTCCAAAAATAAATTTGAGAAATTATTATACCTAGTTGGTTTTATTATAAGTATAAATACAGCTCATGGTCTGCGCAATATTTGGTGCGTGCTTGAACCCTTCACTTTGCGTTCAAACAGGAAGATACAGCACCAAATAATTATTAAAATACATTTGCACGCCTCTATAGATCTAACACCAGACGAAAACCTGAAGAGAGGTACTTAGGCAATGTGGTAAATTTTAGTACCCGCAAGCCAAAAAATGGTTCTCAAGTGTAGGAGTTTAATTTAATTTGAAATAAAAGTGATAAGCCAATAAACCTTAATTGAGCCAGATGAATCCAGTCGACACCCCTCCATCTTATTACCTTAACCTTTATCTTCCGACCTTCAAATACCAAAGCAGCTGCTGACAGCGGGAGTTATTTTCGTTTTAAATGCCCAACTCTGTACCTGAATGGGGCAGCGTTTTCCCCTTCATCCATAAAGCGTTACATTTAATGTGATATAGGCCTCCCGTTTGGCCAATATAGGATGAGATCCTTTTATTGTCTTCCCATCTAGGTCTAGGTCCTGCAAGTGATTTCTACCTCTTAGGCTCTCAAAACAAAATTTCGTATAGGCTGTTTTAATCTTATCCTCCTTTATTTGAGCATTCGAACAATAATTTGTGAAGAATGTATTTAATTTCCTACTTATTTATTTTTTTCTTAAGGAAAGTATCGCTAAAATGAGGGTATGTTTCTGTATCAACACTTCTGTTAAAATGTTAAGGTGATTTTGTCTTATAAGAATTGGCAAAATCAATATACAAGTGATTTTGCCAATTCTTATAAGGCAAAATCAACACCGTCTAAGGCCACATAGAAGTTGAAAATTTAGAAGGTGACACAAAATACTACAAATTACTGAATGACAGTGAATTATAGCAAAAGGTTCAGCCCAGTGATGTGTGAGGTCCTTGCAAACTGGAAGTTAAATTTTAGTCCTCCACTTTCCCTTTCGACACGGTCAATGTTTTGTACGATTCGTGTCGGCCTTCTGTGGCTACAAGAGAGAGCAGAAAACTTGACACGAGGGATCTGTAGTTGTGTCACCCGCCGCTCCTAACAATGTCCTATCCCTTTTGTCACATTTAAACACGTACAGATGCCACCCCTTCCGTGTGTTTCAATGCTAATCCAAATAATGGAGGTTGTTAGAGCGGTTTCTCCGGTGGCGATGTTGTTCAGCTCGCCTATCTGCGTAACTGCTTTGTTGATGACATTGTACAGACCCCGTGAAATTTGGCATAGCCCTTAATACAATTAACATCTTTACTCAAACACTCTTAACTGGATTTTTCATACATATCTAATCAAAACCAAAGTTCTAGCTGTCTGTGCGCGTTTTTATTTCTTTTGCAACAGCGCAGCTGCCATCCATTTTGTTCTGGGATTTGACGTTATACTGACGTTCCTTCTAGATATTTCAACCGTGGAAGAGGATGATACTATAGCAGGATTACATCCAGAAAGTCCCCGTAAGTTTGCATGAGAACATTCAGTGCTTAGTCTCACAACCCTTACTTTCCCCTTATTTCAGTCACATGATTGCAGCTGTTACCTAAGCAGACGTAAAAAGGTAAAAGGTAAAGTGATCCCGTTACAGGCCTGGTGTGGCCCAGAGGGTGGGTAGAGATGTTGCTCTACTCTTCCATGACAGCGGCACTAGAAGGGGGTGAGTGGTCAGCAGCACGCCCCAGCCTCACTTTACCCCTGGGAAAAGCCCGGTACCCACTGTACAGGAGGCTGGGTGGGCCCCAGGGCCGGTCTGGAAGGGCGAAAAAACTCGTCCCCATCGGGATTCGATCCCGGACCGTCCAGCCCGTAGCTCAGTCGCTGTACCGACTGAGCTACACTACTCACACCTAAGCAGATGCAAATCCATGGCTCTAATTGCAGGAACGCACCGATCTATCCTCACATGATTTCGCGCACTCTCCCGACATGTGACATCGAACTAGGCTCGCTAATGATACCTGCCCCGCAAGCCGGGGACTTTTGCCATTAGTCCTCCTATACGTCGCCTTGAAATATTTGTATCTGATTACCCAATGGTGTGGCCTCATATCCTAGAAGACTGGAATTTTTCTATGTGTATACCGGATCTCATAGGCTGGAACTTTTTCACGGACACCTGTCATCTTGACTGGGGGGTTTTCGTAGTTTTCCCATCCCTCCAAGAAAACACCATGACGGTGTTTTCTTGGAGGAGTAGTGTCCGGGCTGCAGCCCGGACACTATTCCAATTTAACCGCACCTAACCTCCAACCTACAGCAAAACAATAACGAAACGACAAATGTGGTAATGAACATTATAGTCGCGAGCTCCTGATGATGGGCATGTTGGTGCCCGAAACATGTTGAGTCTATAAGAAGTACAATAAAATAATAAGTGGCATCTAGTTGGTTTTTATTCTTGAGTTATCAAATTTAATGATAGTGTGACTGATTACTAAACTCTTTGCCGTTAGAAGACTAAAATTAAACTACATGATAAATTGAGATTCAGTCTGAACCTCACTGAGAACACACACTGTGCTTCCGTGAACACGACCAGTCAGTTAATGCCGTAAGTTTGCTTGTTAATGCCGTAACTTTTCTTGTTGTAAGAACTACACTCTAACGAAACAGGTAAAAAGACACTACTGCACCTCCCTTAGCCACAACAACTTTCCTGACCACTTCCGTTTTCAAATGTTTTTAACCTACATCACTCCGTCACAGTAATAATGCGTCTTTCAGGCCCATAAAAACAAGCGGTAAAAGTAACGCTTCGTACAAAATGAACTTCAGCGCTTTGGAAGGCACATGAGACTACGTGTAAATCAATAATAACGAGCATTTCCAAAATATATTCGCCCCCTAATTTTACCATAAAATCATTTTTATTTGTTAGCGATTTTCCCTATTTTAAACTTTCAAACACTCTTAAAACCGCGTGTTAATAAACGCTGCTGTATGTAACTAACTTCATGGAACAGAGTCCTTAATGACATGTTAGCAGTTCCTGAACTGATCAAGAAATTCCTCACATTTAATGGAACCCGAAGGTTCATTTTCGCATTCACAGGCGTCAGCCACCTCTCGTTATTTTGATCCAGGTCAATCCAGACCATGCCTCGCGATCTCATTTCTCAAAGATCCATTTTAATATCATCCTCCCAAATAAGCCTAGGTCTTCTACGTGGTCTCTTTACATCAGGTCTCCCCACCAAATCCCTGTATGCACCTCTCCTGTCTCCCATACGTGCCACATGCCCCGCCCATCTCATCCTTCTCAATATGATCGCCCGAAAAATATTTGGTGAACGACAGCTCATGAAGCTCCTCGTTACGTAGTCTACTCTACTCCCTTGTTACCTGCCCTATTGGGCCCGAATACCTCAATCAGCACCCTATTCTCGAACACCCTCAGTCTATGTTCTTTCCTCAATGTGAAAGACTAAGTTTCATATCCACACAAAACAACAAAGCACATCGTAGTAACATAATTTACAATCTTTGGCTCAAACGGGGTGGGTGGGGGGTCTTCGAGAACAGGATAATTAGGATAATATTTTGGCCTAAGTAATATGAACCATCAGAAATAATACGAAATTTTCGACATGAAGATGCGCAGTACTGATATTCCTCGCCAAATACTATAGCCGCGAAATACGGGAAACTGAGATGCGCGGGGCATATGGAAATCACAGAAGAGAAATGTACAATTTTAGTGGAGAAACCTGAAAGAAACATTTTATGTTTTGCTGACCGCGTATCCTGGTACTATTCTGGGTAAATGACCAACTTGATGCACAATTATGTTATATAAAACGTTTATAATTATAATACTCTACATGCTTCGAGCAACTTTGTGCTCATCTTCAGTAGTAAAATTGTATTAATACAGTAACTGGTATAGTACTCTCAGTAAGTGACCGTCCGGTGTGCACACCGGACGGTCACTTACTGAGATGCTGTATTAATACAATTCGACTTCCTGATGATGAGCACAAGAGTTGCTTGAAACATGTAGAGGATTAAAATAATAATAAACGTATTATATAACGTAATTGTTCATCAAGTTGGTCATTTACCCACAACTGAAAGAAACAGTTCCTTCAGACGACCTAGGTATGAATGGCAGAGTATTGAAATCATTTTGAAAGAAACAAAGTCACAGGTGTGGACTTGATATGTCTGGCTAAGGACAGGGAACAGTCGCAAGGTCCTGTGAACAAGGCAACTTTACAATAACGTACGAAGTATTTCCTGGGTCATTCCACACGATGAACGGCAACAATCCGCCATTTTCAAAGCCATCTGTACTACTTCCTTATTCTGCACATGACACCAATATTTCACTTCACGTTACAATACGATCCATGCAATCTCTGCAGTGCACCTTCCATCAAAACTTCACCCTACCTCATACCCAACCATCCTATGCTAAAATAACCCCCAGCTGGTTGCTTAGCAGAGCATAACCATCCAGTAAATGGCGGCTCGTTGAGCAGCTGTGGGATGAGGAGTAGGGGGTAACACGGAGCAGGCACCCCACAGAGATCTCAGAGTTGGGGGTTAGGTCGGAACACCAGGAGAAATATTAAACCTTTACAGGGGAGGCGCTGTCCCCATTTCGCGTTCAAATCGCAAAAACCACAAATGCACGTTCTATTTGGATAATCCTCTTTCCGTGCATTCAGCCTGATATCTTCCCTATCTGTCAGATCAAAACCCTTCTTTGAATCTAAGGGGTTCTGATGTTGGTATATAACACTTCGCGTTTACTGGGTGTCTGGACTTTGTCTATCGTCTACTGTCCGAGCAGAACACCGAGTATCAGGACTTGTACCTGCCCCTGTCTTCGGGTGAAAAGGTGGCTTGGTCCGTAACGTAGACCAATTCTAAATTACTAGATAAACTGTGTCAGTTAACTACCTCTATACATATGTACATAGGATCTGGATTTGAAGTTCTGTGGACCGTGCAATGTGATATATTTCAATAATAATCCTCTACATGTTTTGAATAGATTAACTTTTTAAACTTTTTAAAATTTGATAATTGCCCAATAAGATGCGACTTATTCAGTTTATTATATTTCTATAGGCAGCTCTACATGTTTCGGGTGTCAACACCCGAAACATGTAGAGCTGCCTATAGAAATGTAATAAACTGAATAAGTCTCATCTTGTTGGACAATTATCAAATTCGATTCACGAAGCCCACACCCATGTATATAAGATTAACTAACTACTCACCATCAGGAGGTAGTTTACTGTATATGCAGCATTTGGTATTTATCGTGCTGAAAATATATTACAATTATATAAAATTACACAATTTTAACATATTTTCAGCACGATAAATACCAAATGCTGCATACACAGTAAAATATCTCTATTCAAAACACGTAGAGGATGATTATTGAAATAAATTAAGAGAGAAAAGTACATCTTGTTCGCCCTTATTACGCAAATATCTGGATTTGCCAGCGCGAGATGGTCGCTAGCTCTACAGATATTTTGCTTATTTCGTTTGTTTGCTGCTCGCTTGGTTGCCTCTTTTGTTCTTCAGGTATTTCCCGCAAGAGTGCGAGACATTTTGCAGCGTCTGTTCTTGTGAACTTCGAGGGTTCTGTCGTCCACTACTGCGGTTGTGGACCAGTAAAAATGTACACTCACAACCAAAACGAGGGTGTACTTGCAAGGTTACACGCCTGATCGCCTATTTTCACAAAATACATTCAGTTTTTTTGAAGGAAAATTACCAGTTAACAAATTCGATTGCCTTATCAAAGTTTAAAAAAACACACTTTGTAGTATTTCAAAAAACCACAGAGAAATTGAAAAGCATCGTTGTCCGAAACAAAGGTCACCATTTGACAGAATGGCTTTGTGAGACAGCCATAAACATGATACAAACAACATATGAGATATTATTTGTATATCAACACTCATAAAGATTGCGAGGTTGTGCAACTCTGAGTGTATATGACATGAGTGTAACGTTTGCAGGGCTACTTACGTAACTGATGATTTTGATGATAATGATGATGATGATGATAATAATAATAATAATAAATATGCAAGGAAACAGGGGTACAATTGGACAAAAACATGTGCCAAAATCAGTAGAAGCAAGTCCAGGAGGCAAGGTAACCATATTGTGGAGTCAGCAAGTACAAACTGACAGAACTAACCCCAACAACAAACCAGACATTATAATCCGTGATAATGAAAAGGGAATATGTATATTAATAGACGTTGAAATTTCAGGACACAGAAATGTGATTAAAAAAGAAGCCGAGAAAATTCTAAAATATAAAGACCTTACAATAGAAATACAGCGCATGTGGAATGTAAAAAACAAAGGTGATACCAGTAATAAGAGGGGCGACTGGGACTATTTCAAAGTCATTCAGAAAATATGTGAGCAACATACCAGGAAGACATGAAGTCAAAGAACTACAGAAAATAGCCATATTGGGCACTGCACACATACTGCGGAAAGTACTAATGTAAAAATGCAATAGATTCAAAACTGAAACTAACTATATAAGCACCATGAATAGTAACAACAGAATAGCTGCAACACTGTATACCCTAGGGACATAGTCTGTCTCAGGAATATAAGTATAAATACCCTGCATAAAGAGATGATGATGATGATTATGATAATAATAATAATAATAATAATAATAGGGAACGTAGACGCAAAAATATTACACAACAGGAAAGTAGGATTCCAGTTCTACTAACAAAATAATTATTAGAAAATCTTCCGTTAAATTGTATAAAAATTTTTATATAAACGCAGAACACTTCAGACGCAGCCCGATGTCAGTTTATGTTTCTTCACGACTGCCGGAGGGTGGAATATGAGTCATAGGTCCTAAGAAATTTACTGTAGAACACAATAAGTGTCAAGACCGGAATTCAGGCATTCACTTATGTAAGTTGATACACTCCTTATACGTAACGTGTTGCGTGGTAAGGATCTGTGGTTAGTCTGCATTAAAGACGTGCAAGTCTACGCAAAATAAAATTTGTATTAATAATATATGTACCGTGAATAATCTGCCACTTAACTACCGATAATAATGAAGAGCTAAAGAACTAAATTACGCGTGAGGTAATTTTCCATGAAAGAAAGTTCGAGTTACTTGCACAATGGCAGACGGGAAGGGGGGAGGAGGGGGTGGTCATTCTTCGAAAACAAATTGAAAGGACCGAAGGAAATAAGGAAGTTTCCTATTGTGAGGATTTAATATATTGCTCCAGTTTAGAAAGTTATTCTTTATTCAAGATCCATATAATATTTCTTTCTTAACTTCATACACTTACAAATATAATACAACGTCGGTTCATTTCCTTCTACGGTATGTACATTTTACTTAATGTGTTCATTCTGTGGAGGCATGTAGGGGGTGTAGGGATATAACAAATGAAATATAAAACGCTGTAATATTTTGGCAAAAAAAAATTAGCCTTCAATTGGAGAAGTTCAACATTTGGTTCTCAAGACTCTCAGACGAAACTCTGTTACTGTATTAAGGAAATGAAGTGGAAACGTACCAATTTCGAAATTACATAGTATGACGTCAAGTGTACTGAATAATTTGAGAAGGTTTGGAGAGAATGTAGAAGGAGAAAGTAGAAAGTTGCATTAACAGCAGCTTCACAGCTGACACATTTCGCCAAACACCAGTACTGTAGTTTGATCAAAACATGTCGGAGCAGTACGACGGCATTCGCTACGTAGCGTAAAGTCGGGCAACTGGGCCACTACCTTAGTTAATTCTTTCGTCAATATCTTCTACATTTTTAATATTACAATTTTTATACTTGGATTTTATAAATACGAATGGAAAAAGAAGAAAGTTTTACAAAATTTAGTCAGCGGAGTTACTCAATTATAATACCAACCACAGCACATATATAAAATTTATAAAATTTACACATTAAAACGTTAAAAACGCTCCAAAATATTTCGGTCCTAAGACCAGCACCAGGGAGCTATATCGTCCTTGCTAAAGTTACACTATTAAAAGTCATATTAATTTCACTATTCCAGTTGGTTTTGTGTCAGCATGCCTGTAATATAAATTATACCAAGTAAGTATCGTCAAAATAAATATTAGAATAATTTTGTACACAAATAATTAGGCTTCTTGGACATCAGTACAACAAGCGTTTTTAGTGTTTTAATGTGTAAATTTTATAAATTTAATGTATGTGCAGTGGTTGGTGTAATAATTGAGTAGCTCGACAACATGCACGGTGTAACAATAAAAATAAACAAATAAAATAAATTAATCAGTGGACTTCAATGGAAGAAATACTTTTTATAAATAGGGGTGGATGAAATTATGACGTCAAAAATAAATCACACAGAAGAAGGAAGATGCAAAGAATTATGAATAGGTGGATGGATAGATGAATGGCGTAGGACGGGGTATGATTAACCATGGAGTGACAGAAGAGGATACTACAGACGGGGACATGTGGAAAAACTAGTTTTAGGTAAAGGAAAACAATCGCACAGTGGACAGTTCGTGGATGATTGAACGAATGAAATTTACAGTTCATTTAGCATAAATGTATACTATTATAAATCTGCGACGAGCTGATCACTTGTCCAGAGAAGTCCTACCGACTGTGATCCGTCGTTGTGCGTGATCTAGAAACCTCGATAATGAGGAGGCCCTGGCCCACTGGGCGCTGTTGCGCCAACAAGAAACATATACTGTTATAAACCCGGGTGTTGAAAGATAACACCACAGGAATTTACGAATACATATTTTCATTGTTACACCGTCCATGTTGTCGAGTCACTCAATTATTATACCAACTAATGCACTTATATAAAATTTACACATTAAAACACTAAAACTGCTCCGATATGTTTCAGTCCTAAGACCATCACCATTCTTTGCCTTGCTAAAGTCACATTAAGAGCCACATTAAAACCAGTCATAAATTAACTTCACTGTATCAGTAGGGTATTGTGGCAGCATTCCATGACATGCTGCCACAATACCCTACTACCACAAAGAAGTTAATTTATGACTTGTTTTAATATGGCTCTTAATGTGACTTTAGCAAGGCAAAGAAATACAGCTCCCTGATGATGGTCTTAGGACTGAAACATGTCGGAGGAGTTTTAGTGTTTTAATGTGTAAATTTTATATAAGTGCATTAGTTGGTGTAATAATTGAGTATCACGAATACGTATTTTTGATCCAATAAATTTTGGGAATTCACAATAATAGAAACTGTTCTAACTAGCAAATGTCATAAGTAATTCAAAACTTTGAAGCACACCGGTCTAACATGTAACATCTAAAAACATCTGCGTTTTTTCACGCGGTGTATTTACGTGTTTCATATAAATATTGGAATGAACTGCACGTATTTTCGTAAACAGTATTAAGGGAATTTTTTTGTGTGTTCTCTGTGAGGTGAGGCCTGGAAGTGTGTATATTACTTACATGAATTTCATGCCTCAAAACGTTAATCTGAGAGCTTCCTACAGTTCCGGCACTTATAAATATTCCCGAAAAAGTCACGTCCAACTTCACAGGGTCAATACGGGAAGTACGGAAATTACCTATTACCTCTGGGAAGCAAAACGAATCGCGCCGGGCATTCCTAACGCTGCGTGCCGGAAATGGATCGGCCTAGCAACGAAACGGACATCAAAATCACACGTAGCTATATTAAACCGTATGTTTTCCCAACCGTCATACTACATGGAGAGCATGTGGAGGAAGGTGGCACTGCTTCACCCATTCTTAACCTCCACACTAAACTGACTTTATTGATCACCTTAACGCACAATTCGCAATTATTCCCGAGTAAAAACGCGCCTGCTTGCCGTTGCATAAGATTCTGGATGGATCAAAGAACCGGTCTGGAGGCTTCGGAGAAGATAAGAGCTTATTGCCCTTCAGGGGATCGAAGCCACATAATTCCTCCGTTGTCTAGACTTTAGCCTAGTCACTGTACCTACTGAGCAGCCGCGACTACTTAACAGAAATCAGGGCACCAGATCTCAAAAGGGTGATATTTTTTTGAAACTAGGTCCAATTCTTTTCATTTTGTACAATGGCCCAAAAAATGCACAATTAATTGACAGATGACCGCACCCCTCCTACATATTTCGACGTTGCTGTGTCATCCTCAGGGAGTTCGCAGTCAGTACCTTGCCAAGTTTACACAAGTATGTTAAATGCAGTAGCTGGTAATATAATTTACAACCCACCCACCTATTCAATCGGTCGGCATGTCTCTCTCTCAGGGAATCTAAGTGTTCTAAGTGGTGGAAGAGTAATATTATTAACATTTGTCACTATTAATATTATTTATATCATTTCCCGATGTTGACATATACAGATCTGTGTGATGTATGGATGCGCCCTTGAAAAAATGTATTCACTGCTAGCTTTGGTACGCGTACACAACTTGTCACTCCCAAGGTATAAACCAGATTCCTCTTGCGTTACGTTTTCCAAAACTCGTAAGCTTCAAGTTCATCCCGTCTTAAATTTTCTTACTATACCCGATTGGCCAAATGTTAAATTTCGCTGCTCCCTAATAGGTCCAAAAGTCAGAATTTTGAATACCCCATTGGCTTTCATTTATGTAACGTTGTTCCATTGTCGTCGCCCGTGTGAACTCCTTCACGCGTCTTACTGACCCCTTTTAGTGTCCAAGCGTGCCTAACATTGTAAATCTTCCCAGCAAGATTTAAGT
>Ga0131853_10002475_pt1 | contig 32956 bp, 46 predicted proteins | sample TergutLab28metaG_FD_92764 | JGI IMG/M metagenome (GOLD analysis project Ga0131853, IMG submission 92764) | Labiotermes labralis P1 segment gut microbial communities from Petit-Saut dam, French Guiana - Lab288 P1 (version 2) (version 2) | ecosystem: Host-associated > Arthropoda: Insects >... | reverse complement strand
TAGCTGCCTTTTTGCTGCTCAGACTGAACGAGAGCAGTAAGGTTAACGGAGACACTGCCGTTGCGCTGATTTCCACAAGCGGCTTAGCCATAGGCGTAATTGTCACCAGTGTTACAACCGGCCTGACGCTTCATATATGCAACGTGCTGTTCGGCAGTATCTTTGCCGTCACGCAGGCCGATATGCTTTTAAGCATAGCCTTAAGCGTTGTTGTGCTTGGGTTATTTGTGCTTTTCTATAAACAGTTGTTTGCTGTAACTTACGACGAAAATTTCGCTAAAGCAACCGGCACTAAAGTTGAGGTTTACAAAAGCCTTTTAGCTGTTTTGACAGCCGTAACCGTTGTTCTTGGCATGAGTCTAATGGGCGCGATGTTTATTACGGCTTTAACACTTTTCCCTGCAATAAGTGCAATGCGTTTATTTAAGCGCTTCCTTTCTGTCGTAATTGCCGCGGCGGTAATCGGTGTATCCGCTTTCTTTATCGGAATGATCATTTCCTTTTGGCAAGACTTGCCGCCGGGATCAAGTGTTGTTGGCGTAAATTTGGTTGTATTTGTTGTGTTTAGCGGCGTATCTTTTATAAGAAATGGAGGTGTCAGAAGATGAAAAAAAGGATTGTATTTTTTGTTATACTTATAACGGCGGCTTTTGCTTTGGTTGGTTGTGCAGATAATGACGACACAATGGTCATCAGCGAAAGATTTTTTGCAAACGAGATGCTTGATCTGGTTATAAATCATCAACAGTATCTAGATCGCACTGTGCAGTTTGAAGGCATGTTTAGGCATTTGGAGCCTGTTGACGGGCAGGAACGTTATATGGTCATGCGATATTTCATGGATTGTTGTGAGGTGCTTCCGCTTGGTCTAAGAGTTTTTTTAGATGATATGGAGCCTTTTGGCGAGGATGCGTGGGTAGAGGTAGTAGGCACGCTAGTCCTTGAAGAGGGCACACTGGCGCTAAGGCTCACTTCAATATTTGAAATGGAAGAGCAAGGTGCATGGATTGTTATGAGCTAGGTTCGGCGGCATCAAAAAGTATTATAGCAAGCAATTTTTTAATAGGGATAGCCTCTTTAGAATCTTTCGAATGTTTTCTCAAACAGACATTTTAGCAGATTTTGGAGGCTATTTCTGTTTTTATTTTTTAGGTTACTATATTTGATATCATACTAACTATACTATTGACATTCTTATGTCGAAAACTTATAATTAAGCAAGATGAAGGTGAAACTTGTCGCTTTATATCGCAGTTGTACAACAAATACATATTTATCCTATTTAAAAAACATTATATTAAATATTTCAATTCATAGTCACAAGGTATTGTGCTTCCTTAAACTATTCTGTTTTTGGCGACACAACTCTTTTTTTAAGTGATGCGAGTAAGAGTCTGTTCAATATATTTCAACAAAATATAATCAACGCTTAATTCTAAATATTGGGAGGAATGTATTTTGGGCAAGATTAAAGGAATACACGCGCCACACCATAAGAATACGGCCAAGTATACGCCGGAAGCAATTCCGACCCCGGGTGAGGTGCGTCTGCAAATGTCTATGCACAGCGGATCACCTGCGAAGCCGGTGGTGAAAGTGGGCGATATGGTGAAGGTGGGTCAATTAATCGGTGCGGCTGCTGAAGGGCGAGTATCGTCACCTGTTCACGCCAGCGTATCGGGAAAAGTGAAAGCTATTGATGAATTTGATCCGTTTACCGGTAAGAAATCGGTCAGTATTGTAATTACAGCAGACGAAGAACAGACGTTATATGAAGGCTTAACGCCCCCTGTTGTTACAAACACAGCAGAATTTCTTGATGCCGTTCAAAATAGCGGTGTTGTCGGTTTGGGCGGAGCGGGATATCCCACTGCACCTAAACTGACCCTTAAAGAGGGTACGAACTTAGACTACATATTAGTAAACGGCGCAGAATGTGAGCCTTATATCACCTCCGACACTCGGGCTATGGTAGACGATGCCGATATGGTTTTTGAAGGCTCAGTCTTGATGAAGAAATATATAAATCCGGGTAAGGTTGTAATTTGTATTGAAGATAACAAGCCAGAAGCAATTGAAAAGTTAAAAAAGTTGTGTGAAACAGCCGAAGGGGTTGAGGTAGAAGTTTTGCCTTCCCATTACCCACAAGGTGAACGTAAAGTCCTTGTTTATAATGTTACCGGGCGGATTGTTCCCGAAGGCGGGCGATTGACTGATGTTGGCTGTATCGTTATAAATTGCACCACCGTAGCTATTTTTGCAAAATATATTAAGACAGGTATGCCGCTCACACATCGTGTTATAACGATGGACGGTTCAGGTATTAAAAGTCCGAAGAATGTGATTGCACCAATCGGCACTCCAATTTCTAAGTTGTTCGAATTTTGCGGAGGATTAACTGATGACGCAGAAAAAATAATTATGGGTGGGCCAATGATGGGTTCAGCTGTGCCTGATTTGGAAGCTCCTACGGTGAAAGTGACAAGCGCAGTACTGGCGTTTAATAATGAAGATTCGAAGCCACCTGTGGTAACAGCTTGCATAAAATGTGGGCGATGTGTGCAAAACTGCCCCATGAAGTTGATGCCGTCCCATATAGAAGATGCTTTTGAAATGAAAAATGTTGATCTGTTAAATAAGTATAAAGTAAATATGTGCGCTGAATGTAGCTGTTGCTCCTATATTTGCCCGGCCAAGCGGCCTTTGGCTCAGGCATTAATGCTTGCTAAAAAATTTCCAATGGGAGGAAAATAGAAAATGACAGATAAATTAACCGTATCGTTTTTTCCTCATATTCGTGGAAAGATTACTACTCGCAGTATAATGCTAGATGTGATTATCGCCCTTGTTCCGGCATTTTTTGCCTCAATCGCCATTTTTGGACCGAGAGCCGCTCTTGTTACAGGTGTGTGTGTTCTAGCCTGTGTTGTATTTGAGTGGTTATATCAAAAAATTGTTAAAAAACCGCATACAATCGGGGATTTAACCGCTGTTATAACAGGTATATTGTTGGCATTTAATCTGCCTGTCTCCATTCCTTTGTGGCAAGCAGTATTTGGCGGCTTTGTTGCTATAATATTGGTCAAGCAGCTGTTTGGCGGCTTAGGTAAAAACTTTGCTAACCCGGCGGTTACTGCCCGTGTGGTAATGTTTCTCGCCTTCTCCGGCACGATGACCGCATGGTATCTGCCTGAATCAACGCCAGGTTGGGCATTGCTTTATGATGCGATTACATCTGCCACTCCCGACGCTTTAACTTCTGCGACGCCTCTCGTGCTGCTCGCTAACGGCGACTACGCAAGTTTGCCAAGTATGATGGATATGTTTTTAGGGATCAGAGGTGGATCTTTCGGCGAAACCAGTGCGTTGGCATTGATACTTGGCGGTTTGTATCTATTGGTTCGCAAAGTGATCACATGGCATATTCCGGTGTCGTTTATTGGCTCAGTGGCTGTTTTATCGCTAATTGCAGGCAGTTTTTCTTGGGAATTTATGCTGAACCATGTATTTGCAGGCGGCTTGCTGATAGGAGCAATCTTTATGGCTACAGATTATGTTACATCACCTCAGACAAGTAAAGGACGGCTGATTTTCGGCGTTGGCTGCGGTCTTTTAACCGTTATAATCCGCTTATTCGGTAACTATCCGGAAGGCGTCTCTTTCGCCATTTTATTTATGAATGTACTAGTTCCGTATGTTGATAAACTTTCCATGACGCATCCGCTAGGAGGCAAAAAAGTATGATGCAAGATTTTATTAAACCTGTTCTCGCACTTTCCCTAATCTGCCTTGTAATGGCAGGCGCATTAGCGCTTGTGAACAACGTAACTGCGCCGATTATTCTTGAAGCAGCAGCTGAACGGGCGGCAGTGGCACGGCTTGCCATAATACCTGAGGCCAATGAGTTTATTCTAATCGAAAACGATAATTTTCCATTAAATGTTGTGGAAGCTTTCACTACTACAAACAATGTAGGTTATATCTTTGTGGTTAATTCTCGGGGATTTGGCGGAACAATGCGCATAATGGTAGGCATTGCACCCGGCGGGAACATTATCCGCTCTGAAATATTAGCTCAGGAAGAGTCCCCTGGCTTTGCTGACCGAGTGAGCGCATCTGTAGATGCCGCAGGTGGCAATATCCTTTATGTGGATGCGGTTTCAGGTGCGACGGTTACTTTCGGCGCTTATAAAGGGGCTGTTGAAGCTGCTTTCGAGGCATTTGAAATTATAAGGAGGGGTAACTAATGGTTAAAATCAGCAAGCCCTCAATTTTTATGAAAGGGCTAATAAGAGAAAATCCGGTTTTGGTACTTATTCTTGGGCTATGCCCTGTTCTTGCCGTATCTACCCATGCAACTAATGCCGTAGGCTTAGGTTTGGCAACGACTTTTGTTCTTGTTTGCTCAAATATTGCGATTTCTCTTTTGCGTAAAGTTATTCCTGGCAAAGTACGCATACCTTGTTACATAGTTTTGATAGCTGCTTTTGTTGCGCTAGTTCAAATGATTGTTGAGGCTTATGCTTTTGAATTGCACCTTGCTTTGGGCATTTTCTTGCCTCTGATTGCCGTTAACTGCGTTATTTTCGCCCGGGCGGAAATGTTCGCAAATAAAAATAACATCTCAGATTCTATAATTGACGCCTTAGGTATGGGCTTGGGCTTTACTGCTGCGTTACTTTTAATTGCGGCAATAAGGGAAGTGTTCGGCAGCGGCACAATTTTCGGTCTGTCTTTGCCTGTGCTGTCAACATATAACATACCAATAATGACCCTCGCTCCCGGCGGATTTGTAGCTTTTGGCGTCATTTTAGCAGCGGTTAATAAATTTAGTAACGGTAGGGCAATGAAGAATCAGCAGCTTGCTTGCGCTAGTTGTCCTTCCGCTGTTGCCTGCATGAGAGGAGGTAGACAATAATGAATTTTCAGATGCTGATTGTTATTTTGATGAGCGCTGCGCTTGTTAATAACTATGTTTTGCGTCAATTCCTCGGCATTTGCCCCTTTCTTGGTGTGTCTAGGGAGATAAAAAGCGCCGTAGGCATGAGCCTTGCTATTATCTTCGTTATGGTTGCGGCCACCTTAGCAACATGGCCTATTCAAATATTTCTCCTTGACCCATTCGGTCTTGGTTTCTTGCAAATTGTTGCTTTCATTATTGTAATAGCCGCATTAGTACAACTTATTGAAATTGTTTTAAAGCGCTATATTCCTACATTGTACAAATCTCTAGGGGTATATTTGCCTTTAATGACGACAAACTGCGCTATAATTGCTGTAACTATTACAAACATTAACGAAGGCTTCAATTTAATTGAATCTCTTGTTAACGCTCTTGGCGCAGGGCTTGGCTTCCTTCTTGCCATGGTGCTTTTTTCAGGCATTCGTCGGCACACCGAAAATGCTACCCCGCCTGAGTCTTTTAGGGGGCTGCCGCTTGCGTTAATTTCGGCGGCTATATTGTCTTTGGCTTTCTTTGGATTTAGTGGAGTAGCAGAAAATTTATTTTCATAAAAATTTGCAAATTTTCTATTTATAATTAAAATCTGTATCCGTGTTATTTCACAAGTAGGAGGATGTAATGAATACTATAATTATAGCTATTTCTTCCGTTACAATACTCGGCGCTATAGCGGCGGCACTGCTTGCTATTGCGTCGAAAGTAATGCATGTGGCCGTTGATGAGCGCATTACCCGTATACAAGAATCTCTGCCCGGGTCAAATTGCGGTGCATGTGGTTTTCCCGGCTGTGCAGGCTATGCAGACGCAGTGGTCAATGGAGGTGCGAAAAGCAACCTTTGCACGCCGGGAGGAGCTGCTGTCGTGACTGCTATTAGCGAAATTCTTGGTATACAAGGAGAAGCTGCGGTTAAAAAACTTGCCGTAATACATTGTTGTGGTGACAATGAGACTCACCCTAAAAAAATGACTTATCAAGGCATTGAAACCTGCTATGCAATGGTAAACTCTACATATGCAGGTGAGAGCGCTTGTGCCTACGGCTGTCTTGGACATGGAGACTGCAAAAAGGTCTGTCCCGAAGATGCCATTTTCGTTGAAAACGGCCTTGCATATATTTTAGCTAAACATTGCACCGGCTGCGGCATGTGCGTCAAGGCCTGCCCAAACAATATTATCACTATCGAGGATGGCTTGTTCAGAACTCGTATTTTATGCAGCAGCCTAGAAAAAGGTGCAGCCGCTCGAAAGCGCTGTTCCCATGCGTGTCTTGCTTGTAGCCGATGTGTCAAGGAATGTCCTAAAGAAGCTGTTGTTGTTGAAAATAATTTGGCGAAAATCAACTATGAAAAATGTATAGACTGCGGTCATTGCGCTACTGTTTGCCCTACAAAGTGTATACAAGTTGCATGATAGAAGCGTTGCCGCCTGCAATATAATCGAAGATATTAAAAGCATATTTTGAGCAAAAGGACTTTCTAGCGCAGAAAGTCCTTTTTTACTCTCGAGAATTATTAACGTAAGTACTTGGCTGTCGGCGGACAGTCATAATGCAGGATTTACAGTTTACTCCTTCTTGTCGAAAAACCCTCTCTCAGCAATCTAAATTCCCTTCAAAATCTCCATAAGCTTATTATTTTTCATAAGCAGCATAAAAAGCGGGACGCCGATTATTGTTACTGCGGCGAACTGGCCGACCATAACGAAGCCTGTGAAAGTTGCAAACAACATAAAATCCCAACCGGCGCCGATAGCAATTATGATCATTGCGCCGATTATGAAACTGAAAATCGTCGGCCAAAGGCTTGCTATTACTAAGTTTTTAGAAAACCTCGCAATGAAAAACACCGAAATCGCGCTATGTAACGTGCCGAATACTGCGTCTAAAACCGGATTGACTGTTGAAAATAAGTTAGCGATAAAGCATCCGAGAACAACGCCCGGGGCGAAAATAGGGTTAATGAACACCAAAAGTGTCAATACTTCTGCAATTCTAAGCTGGATTTCGCCGTATTGAGGTATTGGTGCAAAGATGGTGAGTGAAGCATAAGTGGCCGCAACTAAGCTTACTGCTACTAGTTGCCTTGTTGTGAATTTTGACATGGAAAATTCCTCCTGTTTTGTTTTTTAAAAGGTGGTTGAGCAGGTACACCTTTTTTATAATTTAATCACTATAGATTATATTTTTCTATTGACATAGGTCAATATATTATATATAATCATCTCCGAGCGATATAATAACATATTGCTTGCCATAACGCAAGCCCGAGTGGCGGAATGGCAGACGCAAAGGACTTAAAATCCTTCGGGGGCAACCCCGTGCCGGTTCGAGTCCGGCTTCGGGCACAAGCAAAAACCCCTTGCAAACAGTGTATTTGCAAGGGGTTTTTGCTTGTTTATTTTTCCACATAGTATCGCATTTTACCGCTTTTTCTGTAGTCAAAAAGTAGTCAAAGTAGTCAAAAAGTAGTCAAAAAAAATCTATGAAACATAATATTTCATCGTCACCCGCCAACCACCTCAGCAGCATTCTCCCGCTTGAACCTTTCGACCTTACACTCATAATCTTCATACCCCTCAATAGCTTTATCAAGCCCACCGTTTACATCTTGATTCTTAAGCTTATAAGCCGAAATAACAGCAAGCTTGCCAATAACCCCTAACCCCTCTAAGATTATCATATTAAACTTATCACGCGCCTTCCCCCGATTTTCATTGCGCTTTTCAAACCGCGACAGCATAAATGCAATTATCGGCAAAATTATCAGCGGATGATCAGCTATTGATACTAGCGATTGAAATATTGAAATAAAATAATAGTTCACAACTTATCCCCCTTAAATAAATCAACCCCTGCGTCAGGCTTATGGCTTGAGCATCTGATTTTTGCCATGTTTTCATTTTTAGCCTTCCAACTGTAAAAACCAATTGCTATGCCTGTTGCACTTCCGATAAAGGCTAACAGACTCATAAATGCTTGTATTGCATATTCAGGGAACTGTATTAATATATGTACCGTAACAAAGCAGCCCAAAGCAACGCCTGCGAAGTATGTAAAGCAGACAGCAAATAACATCCACTGGCTCACGGTTTTTGATTCTCTAGCGCATCTTTTGCACTTGCTCATAAGCAATCACCTCCAACTTTCGGGAATAACAAGCAATTGTCCGGGATGGATTAAGTTTGGATCACTGCCTATAGTTGTTTTGTTCAACTCATAAAGCTCAGTCCAACCGGCGCCGCCTCTCGGTGAAAATCTCTGTGCTATTGCCCATAAGCTGTCGCCCGGTTTAACCGTATATGTATCCGAAGCTTCCGGCACAGAGGCTGATGCAGAGCCGGGCAAAAGAATTTTACCGCCTTCAAGAAACGGAAGAGGATCAATAGCTTGTCTGTTTGGGTTATGTATTTCATAATGTAAATGAATACCTGTTGACCTGCCAGTAGTACCCATAATCCCGACCTTTTGGCCTTCTTGAACCCGCTGCCCTACCTTAACTGTTACAGAATTAGCTCTTAGATGATAATATATAATCGAAAAATCGTTATCCGTCCGAAACCTTATAAGATTGCCCGCTGTGTTATTTCTAATATTCAGACCGGTATGGCTGTCGGGTAAATGGCTTATAACATGGGTCACAGTGCCGGGACAGACCGCGACGATATCTGTCGGGTGCAGTCTATCTAGCGGTACAAGGTCAATGCCGTTATGATGCTCCGAACGGCCGCCAAGTACGCGCCGCCCGAAATGAGATGTTATTCTATGTGGTTTTGTTAATGGTGATCGCATGGGATTACCTCCTAGAGTAAATATTATAAAGTTTATTATATAAATCGTATAAAATTATTTAAATCTTATAAAGTTGTGATATAATGAAAACCAATTCATAATATCAAGGAGAATTCTTAATGCTTACACTGCCTAAAGTTTACATCGAAACAACCGTTTTAAATTTTTATTACGCTGATGATGCACCAGATAAAGCATATGATACAATAGCATTCTTCAACGAAATCCGCGACGGCAAGTGGGAAGCATATACATCATATACCGTTATTGATGAAATAAATGCTGCTTCAGAAGAAACGGCGAATAGACTTCTATCACTTATTAAGGAGTATGAAATTATTGTTTTACCGCCGCATGAAGCAATCTACCCATTAGCTGATATCTATGTCGATGAAGGCATTATACCTCTAAAATACCGTGACGATGCTGTTCACATCGCAACAGCGAGCTTGCATGGCATGGATATCATCGTAAGTTGGAACTTTAAGCATATTGTTAAACGCAAAACAATATTGATGACTAATTTAATTAACGCTCGTGAAAACTATAGACAAATTGCGATACATTCCCCTACGGAGGTGATTGAGTATGAAGACTGAACCTGAAGCCGTTCGAGAAATATATGAAATACGGCTCAAAAATTATGAAGCCGAACGAAAGCTTACTTTAGTCGAGCTAGAGGCTAAACGCAGAGCCGATATTCTGCGTGCCGAAGAAGCTATCGAAAAATATGGCCTTAGAGTTAAAACAATGGTTTAACTCATCTAAAGTTCTAATATTGTATAATATTAGAACTTTTCTTTGCCTTAAATCTTTTCGACTTCATCATAGTCTGCTTGCTCGCTATCTATGATTTCTATTTCGCTTTCATATTCCGATTGGTCTAAATCTAAGCTTAAACCGGTTAAGGCTCTCACTTTGACAAGCTCTTCATCCGAAAGCTTAAAATCAGGGTCTATTGCTTTTGCTTGCATGATGGTTAAAACATCTAAGTGCTTGCGTAGAATTGCGTTTTCTTCTATGATTATTTCTATTTGCTCTTGTAGGGTCATTATAAACCTCCTATTAGTTCTATTTGAACTCTTACATTATTAGATGCAGTGCTGCGCATCAATAATGGAGCGTTGAAAAATCTTGCCACGGCTCTCCTAGACGCTGTAGTCATACCTGTGCTAAAAGTCGACGAATCACTAGACAATGGAGTTAAGAATATATTAGAGTTAGCTCCACCAGTATCTACTTCAATAATAAATGCTCTATCATTTCTTATAACATGATCATGACCTATGTGTGTTGTAAAGGATGAGGATCTCAATGGACTACCTAAAGCCCCTAACCTCATTCTATCCAATAATGCGGCGCCACTCATTTGCATCATAAAAGCCCCATTCCTAGATATAACTCTTAATAAATTTAAATTGGAAAATACAGAAGTCCATTCGTTCGCACTTAATTGATTTACAATGTGATTCATTGTAGTAGCAGTTCCTAAGTTTGCATTAGCTACTCTAGCAAATGCTGTAATCCAGTTAATATTATTTATATTATTAACTATATCTCGAGGTGTGGAAATCCTTTGTATTTCATCATTACCCTCTCTATTGCTCATAATAGCTACCAGCGCATTTATGCTACTTGGTATTCTAAAGGATATGTGTCCTCCAATTTCTAAATGTGTTACAAATACTCTACTAAGCACTTGATTACTCATAATAGTATTCATAATATCTAAATTATTTATTAGCATCTCTCCATTTAAAATATCTATAGGGTCTACCCCTGCGGCCAAACACATTGCCGGAACAAAGTTTGGACTTGTATTGAACCTAGAGGATAAAGTGAAGACATTTGACTGGATAGCATTAAGTATTGCTATATCAGTTATTATAGCTCTATATGACTCTAGCCGATCTACGACCATATTACGGATTTGAGGCGGAGCTGAGAACATAATACTTCTAAGATGAGAATCTGTGTAAACTATTAGACAAGCTTCAAAACTGTCAAATAAATCGTTAAAAGTAGCTACCGATAATAAAACTTCATCACTTATGCCAAGTATACTAGAAAAGACTTCTCCCACTAAGCCTTGTCTGTCTGCTAATAAAAGCGCCCAATTTACACTGTCAACGTTTATAGCTTGGACAATCGTTTGAGCATAGATAACGCTTGGAATAGACCTATTAAGTGGATTACCTAAATCACTATTTATTGAATGTTTTGTTATATCCCAACTCATCTAATTTCCTCCCTTATAGTTCCATCCGCATTGAATATAGTGGTAGCTACTAAAGTAAATGGTGTAAATAATATGGCGGTTGAACCCTCCGCATTTTCCCAAGCATTAAACCGTATTGTAATTGTTATGCTGCCATCTGCATTGAACACTGTTCTCCTTGTAGCAAGTACAAAATCTAAGGTCACAACGGTTATAGTTGTCAGTATATCATCACCGGGAAATGTTGTGACTCTATTACACCCGCGCATTCGACTAACATTATCGAAATTATTGTCTATAAGTGTAAATGATTGTGTTTCGAGTGCTTGAAAAGTAAGTTTCATATCTTCAAACAGTCTTCTAAAATCATCTTCTTGTATGCTAGTCTGATCTTGCCAGTCTGATTCCTGCCTTGCGGTTTGATTCTGCCAAATTAATTGCTCATTGGCTTGAAACGCGTCCCACTCAGCCTGCTTGCGCTCGAGATAGTCCATATATTGGTTAAAGATCGTTGTTGTATCCATGTTATCGACAATCGCATACATTATGCCGCACTCTTCGCTGTTAAGCCGAGTATCGGTTACACTCGACTGAGGTATGCTCATAGTTCCCGGATTTACGGCTATTTCGGCAAGCTTAAGCTGATAAACGTCGTCATTGCGCGTTAGAGTTGTAGAGCCTGTAATAATCCGTATTTCTATATTTCTTCGATTACGCAGAAAACTAAGCTCGGCAACTACCATATCTATGCGCATAACCCCTGATGTGTTTTCTTCTGCTTCAAGAGTTATATCAATACCCTCAACTCGGCCATTTCTTATACGCCCTTGTATATAGCTATGCCCCTCAATCCACGCCGCGCCGCCGCGTACTGTTATTCGCATATTGTTAAAAAGGCTTACAACCTGTAAGTTAGTTGATGGGTTAGGGTATATGCCATTGCCAAGAAACATCTGCCTATCATGTGCGAAGTCTCTTGCATGCCAAACGCGGTCATGAGTACCATCAGGGCCAAGCCTTGAATCAAAGGGGAAAAAGGTTATATCTCTCAAATTACTTCACTCTCCTTTCGATTGAATAATTAGACAAATCACCAAAAACAAGCGAAAGCGACAATTTGCCGCCCTCGTAGTATTCTCTAACCTCAAGCACATTCTTTTCGATTGTTACGCCCCAAAACGTACTATGGTTTTTAACAATATCACCCAAATCCCAATCTCTACGATAAACAAACTGCTCACTTGCCATATTAACAACGGAATCAAGGCTTTCAATTATGCTGTGCCTGTTTAAAATTGATTTAGCTTGGTCAGCAAGCGGGTCAGGGTTATTAGTGCTTATAGCCGCAAACATCTCCCTGCGGTTTATGCCCTCATTTTCGACGCCGAATATATGTATAGCATCTCCGCTTCGTAAATACAGAGTGTTTTTATAGTCTCTTGTTTCGTACAAATAATCCTGCCTTAATATGTTGCGATAAGTCTCTGTAAATATAGCCATTGACTTTTTACCGTCGTACAGCGAAAAGTCGAAAGCCTTGTCTTTTATGTTGAAGTCAACCTTAAAACCAACAACTGCGTTTTGTGTAAGCTCTCGAATACACTCAAGGGAGTTTCTATTCTCCCAGTCTATATTTGCGGATATTGCATTTTTTGTTGTTAGATTTTTGATCGCTAAATTGCCGATGCGTCGGCGCGTGTCCTGCGCTGATATAAAATTTTGGCTCAGCAGCGCGTTTATAACAGTGTCGGTTTGACCGTTCATAGTAAGAGATATTATCCGCTGATTTAATACACGGCTTAAAAACCTGCCTGTAATAATAACAATAGCACGCTTATTGCTTTCGTGCTCACTTTCAATATTTTCGATAAACGCCGCTTCGCTGCCTTTTGTTATTATGTCACCGCTTTTAATCAGGTCGATGTTTTCTTTTATCGGCGCGATCTTTAGTATAAACTCGCCGACATCGTTAAATCTTCTTATCCAAGTCAAGCCGATATAGCTCTTAATAACACCTTGCAGTTTAAAGTCTTTGTAGATGCCTAACTCTAACATCATCACTGTACCCCCAAGTATACCGGGTCATAGAATACCGATACCGAAAGATTAGTCGCGTTTTCATCCGCGTCATATGCTATAGTGTTCAACCCAAAATCGAGTATGAAGAAGTTGCCCTTTGGGTTAAACTCCAAATGCTGCATACCGTTTATATTGTCATTGATTCTTATACCGGCAAAGGCCGGCATACTGATTACTTTTATAATATCGCCGTCTTGCATCGGATAATTGATTTTAACAGTACGGCCGCTTTCCAAGTGCGTCATACTCGGATTAGTTACCGTGCCGCCGTCTGCGGTTAGAACATAAGTCGCGCCTGCCGCCGCGTCGCCTAAGTTTTCAAAGGTTGTTTGCAGAGTATCAGCTCTATAGCCGAATATAAAGCCTTCATCTTCAGGAAATACAAGCGGAAAGTATCCGCGTTTGTTGATTAGGCTGATATGCTCTATAACACTGCTGCCCCTATAAAACGGATAGAGACATATAAGGTTTATAGTAAAATAAACGCCTGTCCGCTCAAAAGCAACAGCCGAAAGCGATGAGGGTATGCACTCTATTGTATACACCATATCGTTAGCGGCGTTATGATATGCAAGTGTGCCTTTAAGCGTCGGGTTAAATATCCGCTGCATCTCGCGGCGCATTTCGCGCCTGAAAGTCACAGTGTTAAGCCGCCCTGTAATCTCTATCCTTCTTGGGCTTAAGATGTTTGATATAAACTCTTCGCCGTGGTCAAAGCCAAGAGGCTCTGATATAATCTCGTTATCTAAGTAATCATCATCACAACCGAAAAGGTCATACGGCGCGTAAGGCGCTAGGTTAAGGCTTAAACCACGTGAGTTGGTGTATGTCAATGTTGTATCTTTTGTGATTAGAATGTTATCACCTCCTGGTTAATTCAAAACATGTTGACAAATACGAATAATTATCATAAAATAAGGGTACAAATAAAAGAGAGAGTGCGCTAACACTCTCTCAGTACACAACCGCTATAAAGGCGGCAGGCTTGCCGAAAATTTTCAAGTAAAAAAATAATCAGTTTACCTTTCGTTGAGGGCTGATTATTTTTTTGTATTTCTGTCGTAAGTCAAAATTGCTATAACAATTAACCCAAAGGTTAACATCAATGACAATGCTTCATAAACCGACATAGCTCGTCCTCCCTTCAAGTCAGATTTTAACAACCCTCCTTTCAGGTCGGCAAGCCTACAAAAAACCGCCCTTAAACGTATGCACTTGCTATTATAACTTGTACATCTTAACATTGCAACATAAATATCAAACCGCAAACAACGTATTAGCTACCTGCCTTATAGCCTTTCTGTTTAACCTGTCAAGCTCCCAAAGCGCTTCATGCGACGCATTGCCCGTTACGTTATTATTGATTGCTACATTGATTGAGCTCGCTGCCTGAGGGTTATATCTTGCCCCGCCGCCCGATGATGTTGGAGTCGCCGCAATGCCAAGCTTATATGCCGCTCTTTCTGCTGTAGGTATCATGCTTTCAAGACCTATACATAAGCCGCGTCCTGTCATCTGCCCGATCCATATGCCTACGCCCGACGGTGAGTTTATATCAAGCGCAAGCCGCATTTCTTCTTGCACTAAATCCGCAAGCCTTCTAGCTGCCTGCTGCGCAAGATGTGCATTATCATCAATACCCCTCGCTACACCCCTTGCGGATTCAACGCCGATGTTAACAGCGTCATTAACAGCCTTAACCATGTTCTCTCTAAAGCCCTCGCTAAGCTTATCGACAAACCGCTTACCCGTTCTGTTCCACTCGGGATAAAACTCTTCAAGAATCTTTAAAGCTTCAATCTGACCTTCCTCACCCGCTTCTACAAGCTTAACAGCAAGCTGAGCCGCTGTTTCTGCAAAAGCTTCATACTGCTCTTCAAGGCTTCTAAGACTTTGGCGCGGACTTGGTTCGTCAAACTCGCCGCTTTTTAAGCTGTATGCAAGTGAATATATTTGCCCCTGCTGCTCATAGCGCATATCGGCTATAATTTGAGCCTGTTCCTCTGCCGTGCGCCTTGCCCTATCAAGTATCTCCCGGCTCTGCTCCTGTAAATGCCTTGTTTGCTCAGCGCGCTCCCGCTCGCGTGATCGCCTTAATAAATCCTCCTCAAACCGGCCCAGCTCAAAAATAGCCCGCTCACGCGCCTCATCAGTCTGAGCCTGCGCGATACGCCTCTCATGCTCTGCACGGCGCTCGTTGTTTGCACGCTCTTCGATGAACTCACGCTCCCGGCGCGCTTCTTCTTCAATAGCCGTTATTCTGTCCTGGTTAGCCTGCAATTGAATAGCCGCTCTTTGATCAGTAAGAGCAATTATATCTATATGCCGCTGAATTTCTTTATTGCTTGAAGTAAGGAACGCTGCTAGGCCTTCGTCGATGTTACGGATTCGGGATATGTACTCATCATCTAAAAGCTGTATCTTTCTCGCGCTGATATCTTCATTTGTTGTTATCTCACGGAAGCTGACATCGCTTAAAAGGTCTATTTGCTGCTGAACCGCTTCTTTGCGCGTATCAATTTCAATACGCTTACTGCGGCGCAGAGCTTCGGTTATCGCTTCACCGTAGGCGTTTGTTTGGTTTTCAATCTCCCTAAGCAGGTTAGAGGTTGTTCGCTCAATATCCCTTGCAAGCTGCTCAGTTTCGCGCTGTGCGTTTGAAGCGCCTGATCTTGCCCCTGCGGTTATGCCTCTTGAGATGTTTGTGCCTGCTATACCGCCCGGATCAGCCCTTTCAAAGCCTCTTGCGATATCGCTGCCTGCGTTTCGACCAACAGATTCAAAGGCAGTAGCGTTAATTCGACTGTTACGAGCTACAGTATTAGCAATCGAATCGCTTAAAGCTTCGCCTACTTGAACACCGACATCTACCGCATCTTCTACAATGCTTGTGCCTCTTATTATACTGTTAAACAGATTAGATACTCTCTCCCATATCCACTTGGCAACGCTTAGAATACCCTCCCAAAGCTTCTTGACAATATCTATGCCAACTTCTCTTATGCTTCTGCCATTTCCAATTATCGCGTTTAAAATAGTATTTCTGATTCTGTCGCCCATATCGCGAAGCATCCGAAACGCGTTACCAATGCCGTTTAGCACCTGATTTATTATCTCTAATCCTGCATCTAAAAGCTGAGGGGCGGCTTGTAATAACGCAATAAACAGCGTTGCAATTATCTCGGGCGCTTTTTCTATAAGCACAGGCAGAGCTTCTGCTATTCCAGTTACAAGGCCTAAGATGAGCTGAGCGCCTGCATCAATTAACATATCAATATTACTGATCAGCGTTTCAACGATTTTGAAAACAGCGTTAATAACTGCGGGTATCAGCTGCGGCAGAGCCTGCGTTAAGCCTTCTGCCAGTTGTGAAATAATAATTATCGCCGCCGAGGTAAGCTCCGGAAGCATTTCTACTATTTTACCGATGAGCATAAAAATCAGCTGTGAACCAATTTCCATTATCGCGGGTAAGCTTGCTACTACGCCATCGGCAAGCATACTGATTATGCTAAACCCAACTTCAAGCAGCATAGGTAAGTTATCTAGTATAACCATGCCGATAGTGTCGATAATCTGCCTTACGCCTTCTGCAAGGTTAGGAAGGTTTGAAGCTATGCCTTCAATTATCGGCGTTATCATGTTAGACGCTTTTTCGATTAAAACTGGCAGCTTGTCGTTTACTACATCAAGAACAGATTGCAGCCCGTCATTTATTGCTTCGGCTATTTTTGCCGGATTGCTTCCCGCTTCGCGCAGAGCTCTTGAAAACCTGCTGACTAGATCAGTACCTGTTCCGGCAAGCGCTGTAAGGCTTGGAAGCAGCAGGCCACCGATGTTATTACTTAAGCCTGATATAGTTTTAGTAAGATCGGTCATTGTGTCGCCGAACGCAAGCCCTGCATCGATTGCTTCATCTTCCATAACAAGGCCCAATTCATGCGCTCTATCTCGTAACAGTTCAAGCTCTTCGCTGCTTTGGTTAAGCATCGGCATAAGCGCTTGGCCTTGACGACCGAAAATATCAAACGCAAGCGCGGCTTTATTAGCGCCCTCCGGCATCTCATTAAACGCTTTTATTACCGTTTCCATTGCGTCTTCGGGAGACATAGACGAAAGCTCGTCAAAGCTTAGACCGACTTGTTTGAGAGACTTAAATACCTTACCGCCTTCGCCGTCTACATCTGCCATTGAGTTTTGAAGTCTACGCATACCGTATGCGATAGAGTCAACCGACGCGCCGTTTTGTTCGGCCATATACGACCATTCTTGAAAGCGCTGCCTTGAAACGCCTATCGCTTGAGAGCCTTTATCTATTGCGTCACTTGCGGCGGCTGAGCTTTTAGAAAAATCAACGAGCATTTGACCTGCCTCAACTACTGCTGAGCCGATTCCCGCTATTGCGGAAGAAAGGCCGCTTAGACCGATCTTGATTGCTTCGGTTGCCAGGTTGGCTTTTAGAACGTCGCCGAAGATGGAGGTTTTGTTAGTCGCGTTTTCGGTTTCGGCAGTTAACTCTTTGAGATATCGCTTATTATTTTTGATTTTGCCGCTAGAGTCTTCGACAGCTTTTTTATAGCCACCAAGTTTATTTTCAGTCGCAACAAGCTCCCGCTGAAAAGCCCGGTATTGATCAGCCCCAATATCGCCGTTTTTAGCCTGTTCGGAAACTTGCTCCTGAGCGTCTTTTAAGACGTTAAGCTTTTCTGCGGTCAGCTCGACCATTTTCGCCGACAGCTCTGCTTTTTGCCCAAGCAGTTCAAGGTTGCCCGGTTCAAATTTTAGGCCATACTCAACCTGTTTAAGCTCCTTACTGACGCTGGATATAGAATCTTCTGTCTGCTTAAGTGCCTGACCAAGTTTACTCGTATCACCGCCGATTTCTATTGTTATACCTCTTACTCGTTTTGACATTTGACCTAACTCCTTGCATTATAAAAGCAACCTTTTAGGGCTGCTTCTGCGGACAAAAATAGCCGCTGTTTATCCTACAACGGCTACTCTTTACTATGCTGTATTTCAGCTTTTACAAGCTCTATCCCCTTTGATATAACGCTCGTGCGTGGTATATTCAGCTTGTCAGAACAATATTGTAACGCCTCTGCTTCATCCGGGGTAAGTCTTATTCCCAATCGTATTACTTTAGGGTCATTTGTTGGTCTTCCCATCTTCTTGCCTATTTTATTACCCCCTTGCATTTCATAAAAAAATATGCTATAGTTTTTACGGGTATTAGGGCGGCGGCAAGTCCGCCCTGTGTTTCGCTTTGCCCTACTGTTAAAAGTGGGGCTTTTTACTTGTCTTTTTTGTCCTTATTAGCCATTTCTCTGACTCTAACAATAGCTTCCTTAACTTCTTCCATTGTCTTGCAAGATTCAAACTTGTCTGCGATTAAGTTTGCTATAAATTCCATCTGCTTATCTGTCATAACTTCCATCTTAATCCCCTTTCTGACTCTTGCCCATCTTATTTGTTAAGGCTTTCCTTAACTGTATTTATTATAACTTATGGTCGTACAAAAGTCAATAGGTTTTTAGAAAGTTTTTTACCTTTTTAGAATTATTTTAACGCTTTTCCCGATTCCCCTGCTATATCTGTATAAGCCTTTAATAGTTTTGGTATTAACATCACAGTTTTAGCCGTGCTTCTCCCTTGACCTTCATAGATATCATCAAACGGATTGCCGATTAGTATACCGTTTATTAGATCACGAGTGAACTCTTTTGCTTTATCAAAATTATTCATAGTTACAGAGTTTAGCCTCTGTTGCATTTGCTCTAAATATTCAGATCCTTCGCTAAACCTTGCCATTGCATCATCAGAAAGGTCAAGGGTATATACCTTGCCGTTAATCTCTATATTCCCAATATCGTTACTTGTTTCTATTTTATACACTTAACTACCTCCAAAAAGATTCATTTTGAGCAGGCGTTGCAATTACTTCGCGTCCTTCGCCGCTGTTTGAATCAGCGAAGATTTGCAGAATATCATAAAGCGCCTGCGTTGTAAGCTCGTTTAGCTCGTCCATGCTGATACCAAGCTTTATTGCTATTGTTATAAGAAGCTGCGTAAAGTTATCGCTTGTTTGCTCGGGCGATTCCCTGTCGGCGCTTTTGATTAAAAAGCCATTTGAAACCTCTGTCAGAAAATCTTTGTAATAATCACAGAAGTTAAAATCATTACAGCTCTCGAGCCATTGCTTAAAGTTAGCGGTTGACTTTCCGTTAGCCCTATTTTCAGCTTTGTTCATAGCCCAAATGAGCTTTAGCGATTCCCGCTCTACGTCATTATCGCTGCTGCTTTTGTCAAGGATGACTTTTAATGAATCTTGCAGTTCACAGCCAAACTCTTGAACAAAGTATAATCGGGCAACAAAAGTCGCCCGGATATGTATTGCTTTATTATTGCTTGTCAGCGCGGTCATGGCGTTAATCTGTGAGCCGTTCGGGAAGCATTACTTTATCGAAGAATTTTTCGAACGCTTCTGAGTTGTCGCTTTTTGTAATGCTTGACCTAGCCGTTGTTATCCAACCAAAATCTAAAGTTGTTGCGGTTATCGCCATTTGTTCGCCTGACAGCCCGGCTGTCGTTGTAGTTGTTTGAATATCCTTCGTAGGCTTTGCGCCGGAGCAGTGATATACAACAACCCTAACAGGTTCTTCTGTCCCCATTAGCTCAAATAATAACGCGAACTGTTTCTGCGGGACGTTTGCCGCTTCGATAAGCATCTTGTTTTTGTCGTAAACCCAATTGAGTACCTTTATCAAAAACTCATCAGGAAACTTACCTACTGTCAGGTTGCCGCTGAAGCCGTTATCTTGCACTCTTACAACAAATTCGCCGTTATCAGCAAAAAAAGGATCCCTCGACCCCTCCGGCGTTATGCCTAAAGACACCGCGCCGGGCAGCCTCTTGGGTTTAGCCCATGTGCCAATCGCTCCCGCTGTACCCGGTGTGTATGGCGCATAGTAGCATTTATCAAAGCCGAATGTCATCTGTTTTTCTCTGTTCATTACCAGTTCCTCCCTAAATTAAAACGAAGCTCCATCTAGCTTGAAAGAGCTTCTCACTGTCTATATAAACTTCATTTTCCTTTTCCCACGGTAAGCCGCCTGAAATAAATACATCCTCCACCCGCTTCATAAGCCCAAAGTCAAGCCTTTTCATATATAACTCAAGCCAACCGTTTGGTATAGTGTGATAATGCCTATTATCAGCATGGACTACATTTGTGTCAGGCAGTGCGTAGACTATATACGGTGGCTGTTGTGGTGTTTCAAATACCATATAGGCGGCCGGGGCTCTATCTTGCAACTGTTCTGCAAGTTCTTCCGGTGTCATTCGCTTAACTCCTCCCTCAATCGCCTTTCATACTCTCTAACCATGTGCTGCTCTGTTTCCTCCCAGTGCGGATGCGCGGCTGTCCTGCTTAATCCGTCCCTTGTTGTATGGCCATGTTCGATTAAGTGAGTTAGATTAAACCGCCTATTTGCCAAAATAAATCTTGGATGGCGATACATGCCAACATTTTTCAAATAAAAGCTTTTTCGATACTTGCCTGTTAGGTCGTTATACGAACCTATTTTCTTAATCATTTTAAGTCCGTCTTCTTGCCGTCTCTCTAGTAGCTTTCTGAACCCTTTCGTTAGTTTCTCGATTAAAAAGGTTAAGCTCTTTTTTAACGGCGTTTTCAAGCTCATCAACTTTCATAGGCCAATCACCTCCCCAACATGCAGCTCAAGCTCATCATGCCCGACTTCATAAGTTCGCTCGACTTCATAAGTCCGGCCATTATATTCGACCTGCGTTTGACCGCTGTATTCGAAGCGCCGGATTGTAAAAACATACGCCGGACGCTTGCCTTCTTGTCTTGCGGCGCTCCATGTGTTTGATGATGCGCTCTTTTTACTGCAATAAACAGGCGCCTTCGTTATAAGAGGATCAACAGCAACGCCTAGTTCGTTTCGTCTGTGTTCAAATTCCAGTAGATTAATTATTTCGTTGTAGGTCATTATCCTTCACCGCCTGTGCTTTTGGTAAGAATATTATTAAGCCTAAGCCGCAAGTCGTTTGACATAGCTTTATTACTGACATTCTCATAGTGCCACGCTGATAAATCTACGATAAGCATAGCTATGTTCATATCGTCTTCATCAATAGTTATTCCGCGCTCGAAAGTCAACGACCGCAAGACAGCTTCAATTCTTGCGGTCAAGTATGCGTCGCGAACGTTTGACATTATGCCCAAGCGCTGCTTAACAAGTGATAAAATCTTAGTTGCGTATGTTGTTGGTTGGTTTGGTCCTTTTATCGACATTTAAAATCACCCCGCCGGAGGTGTTTGCGGAGCTTGCAGCGCAAGAAGAATCCAATAATTAGTCTTAATCGGCCTGCCGTCATAGCGCGATGTGCCTTTGAACACAGTTTGGTCTTGGATAAATCTATGCTCTTCAGACCTTGCAAGCTGTAACCCGGCTCTTTGTGCAAGGAAGTATTTTTTATAGTCCCCTAAAAGCATCTTATCATCTTCAAGGATGCTTTTGTTTACAAACACTACATGCGTGCCGTCGGGAAGCTTTGCATCTCCTTTTGTATTTTGAGACACAATCTGCCCTGCGGAAGTTGATGTTATTGTCTGCGGCGCAAAATGGGTATAATACGTCTTACGCGTCATTACAGCTGTTAAGTTTGAAGCGTCATCGGGCAATTCTCCAAATTTAGACATTACTGTTGCAAAATCTGATGTGCATGTCATTTTGCTTGATGTCGGCAAGCTTGGGATGATGCCTGTAGGCTGTTTATCTTTTGAGCCTTTGCCGTTAACTATCGCCTTATCTATCGCAACCGCTATCGCTTTTGTTATCTGCTCTTGAATATGCAGAGCTAGATCAATAAACGCATCTTCAAGCGTCGCGTTACAAATGGCAATAAAGCCGCCTACTTTATAGCCGTCAAGCTCAAGCATGCTAAAGTCAAGCTTAAGCTCAGACAGCGGCCCGCAATTATCAAGCCAAATGGCCTCGGGCGTATCGCCGGACATAACTATTCTTGATGTACCCGGTATTTGACGTACTGTAACAAGGCTGTAAATCTTGCCAACGTCAAGCATATCAACGTTTATCATGTCAACGATAATTTTAGGTATAAGCAGGTCAGTATTTGAAACGCCTCTGTTTTTGATAACCTCTGCGACCCTTTCATAAAACTCATGATTTTCTTTTGCTTCGAGAACCTGCCTCATGCGCTCCCGCTTTTCAAAGTCTGTTTTTGCCCTTAAGTTAAAATCTCCGTTCATAGCTCCTTTTCCATCTCCTCCTGTGCTTTGACTACTAGCTGCTCTTTTGGCGGCTCTATCCTGTGATTCCTCTAATGCTGAAATATCCGACTCTAACTCATCAATTTCTTGTTCCAAAGTGGAGATAGCCTCGTCATGCTCAGCTATTTTTTCTAAAATCTCATCAATTTCAGATTCAAGCTTTTCAAGATCAGCCTCTGATGCAACGCCGTCTATGCGCGTTTCAAGATCATCGGCTCTAGCCTTATGTTCATTACGCTCTAATTTCAGCTCTTCAAGCTCTGCAAACTTTAATTCCTTGCGTTTATTCAGTCTTATTGCTTTTAGCATTTGTTAATCGCTCCTTTGCTTTTTGTTTTCGGATGTCTAATTGTCTTTGATTATGCTGTTCAAACTCTTTACGCCGTACCTTTATATTTGTCTGAGGGTATGCAGGGAATGTACAGACAGAAACTTCGATAACGTCGGCTTCTTTTACTTTGAAAACCGTGTCACCATTTGATTCGTTATGTATTTCTTCGACAACGGGCCAAAACCCGAAACTGCAACCGTCAATATCCCCTCGTTTAACACGTTCATAAATATTAAGCGCTTCGGAATCCGATTGGTTAATAACGATAGCGCCAAAAACGCCATGTTCATCTTCCCGAAGCGTAAGGCTTCCAACGCTTTTACGCCCAAGGACAGCTTTAGAATCGTGGTTATATAGCGCGCGTATATCGTTTTTAGCGATGCTACCGGCGCAAGCTCCGGCCAATATCTCTTCAAAACAGTCTTTCCATAGCTCAATGCGCTTATTGTAGACTATGAAATAGCCTTCAATTATCTTTTCCGCGCCTTCCTCTCTTGTTTTAAAATTCGATCTGAAATAAGAGCTTCTGTACTCCATTTATTTATCACCTCCCGGATCATCAGTTATTTTATTAAGCTTACTTTGATTGCCAATATCCTCAATCGGTATGTAGTTTTCAAGTATGCTGATTTTATCCATTATCGGATCGTCAATTGGCTCCAGGTCAAGCACAAGCCTAACTTCGTTCGGACTCACAGCGCCAATTTTGCGCCCATTAAAGAAAGCCGACACTCGCGCTTCAAAATCAAACGCCATAATCGACTTTAGGTTAAAAGTAAAGTACCAATCTCTATGATAAATGAGCTTTCTTGTAAGCTCCTGCGCAAGGCCCGTGCAGATAGGGAAAATCGTTCTGTTTATAAAATTGTTCCATTCCCGCTGATTGTAGATTCCTATACCCAACAGAAACGGCGGCACGCCAAAAACCCCACATACAGCCTTTTTGTCGAGTGTAACACTGTCGTTGATCGCTAAGTCAGATATACTCATTGCGGGGATAGTTTTTGCGTCAAGCAAACCTGCGGGTAATATGTAAGGTTTACCCTCTCCTGTTTCTACCCATTTTTTAAGCAGTTCGTCTCTGCCTTCTAAAGATTGAAAGTCATCCGAATCGGCGTTAAAGTAAAACATTACATTTGGTTTATAGTCTTTTGTATAAAACTTCTTTTTTACTTTTTGAGTAGTGTTTAGATTTTCAATAACGTCTTTCAAATATACTTTATACGGTTCGCCGCGCCACGGATTATGCCTGTCGGGATTGTTGACAAAATGGATTATTTCATCATGAGCGAAAACCTCGCCCTTGTACCTGATAGCATACCCATCACCGGTCGGCATAAAAGAATATTCCGCATCGGGAATAGGAGTTAAGTCGTCAAGATATCCGTTTCTGATTTTGGGCAATAAAATAGAATTGCCTGACAGAAGCAACTCTCTAACGGCCGTAAACATAAGCGTTTTGCGAGTTCCGAAACTGTACGGATTTATGTCTACTTTACGTGACAGACCGTTTTTAACGCGCCTATCACCCCGATCCGTATTTTCCATGAGCATAATAGTCATCGTTGATATTAAATCCGCGATAGTTTTAATACAAGCCTGCACATCTGTATTGTTTTCAAGCTTTGTATAACCGATGTCGCAATATTTATCAAAATCATCAAGCGAAAAAACTACCACGGCCCCTTTGTCTTTTTGAGGATCAGAGCGGCTGCGCACTTTGCTTTTTAATTTTTCAAACGCCATAATCTTACTCCTTCTCTCTATTATCGCCATAAGACCTTTCAGCCTTAGATAACTTACTCATACGCTCAAGCATACCAACCGCCGCAAATACAGCAGCGGAAAATACATCTATGCGCTGCTCCGGCTTGATTTTGTCAAATTCTATAAACCCGCCTGTTTTCTCGCTTGCTTTTACGTTCTGAATGCAGTACTCAAAAGGCTCGGCGGAGCAATAATACAGCTGTCCTTCAAGTGATTTATGATGAATACGGTTAAAGCCCTGCGTTGTTTTTGTATAAAGCTGCGGCTGATTTTCGATTTTGAATTTCTCTTTTCGCATGTCGTTGTAAAACTGTTCGCCAAAGCGAATATCGTAACGAACCTCCTTGATTTTAAAGCCTTTTTTGCGCATATTAACAAACCATTTAACAACATCGTCATAGTGAACCGTCTCGGTGTTACACATAGTCAGCCAATTATCCTCTTGCCATCCGAAAAGTGGTATATTATCTTTATCAGTTTTATTAATCGCCTGCGTGATAGGGAAGAAGCAGTGCGGGATGATAATATCAACGCCTTTATATTCACCATACAAAGCGACGGCCGTTAAATCGTGCAGCTTTGATAAATCCGCGCCGCCGTACCAGTTAATAGGCAACTTCGCAAGTTCATCAAGCGTCCATCTATGCTGCGCGTTTGACTTTATGAATGTCTCAAGGTCAAAGAACGCTTTAACACTTGCCGTGTAAATGTTAAGCTCTTTCGAAAGAAATGACTTCATAAGCTGCGGCTCTTCTTTCGCTTCGTTAGCCGCTTTAAGCAAGTCATAATCCATTACAGTAACGTTATAATTCGGATTCGCCTTTTGATGTTCAATAGGGTTTAAGTAATCCGCGTTGCCGTCCAAATCTTGATCGGCTTTTGTTATAAAAATAAAATATTCGTCGTTTTTGATAGTGCCGTCAAGTATCTTTTGGCATGTTTTAAGACGCTGATAACAAAAACTTGTCGTATCATCTCCCGCTGTCGTTATCGCAAGCATCAGCTTGTTTCGGTAGTTTTTCATAGCCTTTTGATAATACAAGTATTGGTCGGAATTTTTATACTCATGAATCTCATCGGCAATGACAAAGTTGGCTTTTAAACCGTCTTTTGGTTCGCCCGAAAATGCTTGAATATGGATTTCTCCGCCTTCGAACGCGCCTTCGATGCTATGCTCCATGTTATTATCGCGAATACGCCAACCGTTTAGCGGCCGCTTCTGACCCGGCTCTAAAAATCCCATTTTCTCAAGATTTTTCTTAATAAATGCAAAGGGGAAAAGAGCCTGCATTAAGGTTGCGCTTGTTAGCAGTACTTTGCTTGAGCTGCTTGAATACTTAATGCCAAAAGCCCAAGCTAAAGCGCCTGCAAATGGGGTCTTACCGTTCTTCTTCGGGACAAATAAAAGCGCCTCGGTAAAGCGCCTTATGCTTGTGCCTTCGTTGAAAAATCCGCATAGGTTGAATATTATAAACTTCTGCCACGACTCTAATAAAAAAGGCAACCCGTTAAATGGACTGCCGTCTTTTGCTTCACCATCAAGAAGCACTATATAATCTTCAATGAGCCTAACAATCTCTTCGGCCTCTTCCGGCCGAAAGTCGTATTTTTCGCTTGTCAAGTCACTTTTATAACGTTCGCAAGTCTGCTTGAGTTCTTTGCAAGCAGGAATTTTGCCGGATATAATGCCATCAGCGTAGTTGTTAACGATTTTCAGGTTTTCAATTGCCATCAGCTCCCAATTTCTTTCGCTTTGCATATTCGGCGATACTTGCAACTTTACCTTGTTTTGCTCCGTTAGGTTCAGCCGCATCCGGCTGCGTATTATCCCGCTGTTTTTGTTTCCAATCATCCGGCTTGCGGTTGTTCAGCCAGTACATCATCGCCATAGTCTCGGGCGGCTTGAACTTTTTAAGAGGAACAGCGATCGGCTCGGTTACCTCGCTGACGCGCTTGCCATCTTTGTACTTTACGGTTTTCCTGTTGGCAACGACCTCCTCGACATACTCATGCCCGGTTGCATTTTTGAACAGCGCATTTTCGACATATCTGTCTGAAATCTCCTTGCCTTTTTTAAGGACTCCGAAAACTCCGAATATTTCTTCTGCCAATCGTAAAAAGTTGACTTTGAAATGCCCATGTTTTTAGCAATCTGCTCGTCGGTCAGGCCGCTTTTCGCCCAGTTGAAAATTTTCTCCAAATTTTCCTTTGTTAGCCAACTATCAGCTTTCGCCATGCGCTTACCTCCTACGGATTGTCTAAATCAGGACAAGTTTTTTCACGAAACTTTTTTCAGAGAGGGGCTAACAGCGGCCTCTCCGTGAATGCTAAGATGAAAAATTCTAAATCATCAAAGGGGGGGCATCAAATTTCAATCAACCTCGCCTCAAGTGCGCCGAACAAGCGCCTTGCCCTTCTCTGTCAAGCGGTCAGTTATCCGGTCGTGGAAACTTTCGTGACATTCGGTGCATACGCTGTATAGGTTTTTATCCGTCAGCCAAAGCTCCGGATAGTCTTTAATCGGTTTAACATGATGCACCGTAGTCGCTGACTGCCGCTTGCCGTAACGCTTGCACTCCCTGCAAAGATATTCGTCGCGCTTTAAAATCCAAGCTCGTTTCTTTTTCCAACGTTTGTCTTTGTAAATGCTTGACATGATCTTTTCTCCAAAACAAAAACGACCGCCTCAGGCAGTCGCTATTTTCATACTGCCATTATAACATAGTTTTGTGTGCCATTCTATGCCATATTTATTTTTTTCAAAATTTTACCGTGAAGCCTATGCGTTTGCCGCCAACTGTAACCGATAGAACAGCAAACTTCTTCCCAGTCTTTGCCCAATATATACCTCTCCCGCATTAAAGTGCGCTCAAGCGCAGGAAGTGACTCAATACAGTTTTCAATTTCCTCACACAGATTAACAGCTTTTAGCTTCTTGGAATTAAGAATTGCGTAAAGCCTAACCGACTCCATCGCGAAGCGAGCAGTTTTATCAGACAAGCCGCCAACATTCGGCAAGCCTGTTAAAACTGACCTGTTTACAGCTGAAGCATCCAAAAGCTCAGCAAGTTCAATCTCGAATTGTGCTATCTCTCGTTTTAATGCTATGTATTCTTTTAAGCGCTCTTTTGTCACTTCACAACCTCCGATTTTTGTCTATGATTATTTTACACTAACTGCTATAGTTTTAAATCCTTACGCATTTACAAGTCACTCAAATACTGCCACTTTCACAGCTTTTCTAATTATTGCGATTGCTTAATTTTTCATGTGCTTGGGCTTCAGCTCTTTCACTTTTACATACTTAAAATATTGATAGCCGAATTTATTACTTTTATATTCAACAAACTTGTAGCCCTTCGGCGCAACAGGCGGTCTGCTTTCTGAGTAATTTCTTTTAATAGGTATTGCGTCCTCTGACTTTACGCGCTGCAAATTCCTTGTAGACCTCCAACGTTTGCCACCCTGTTCCGGTGTCCAGTGTTCGAAGAGATAATTTGCAAGCCCCGTATAGTCCTGTCCGTGATCTACGCCGTTGTAATAATTGTGTGCTCGCAAATTTGTAATGCGCGTAACCTTTCCGGCTTTCCACTTCGCCCGAATCGTTCCTTCGTCCAAGCCATTGCTAACCATATGAAAATGAATGCGATCTGTATTTTTGCCGCGTCCCATGTAAAGCATAATTTGAGCATCCGGGTTAGCGTATTTGAGGCAGCGCATAAGCAAAGTACCTATACGCTTCGCATCCTCAAATGTGTGTACTTCATGTTCATTATCCATTGTTAGTGTCGAATATAAGGATTGCGGCGAAAAGTTTGAATTGAATAGCTGTATATGGTAACGGCGCGATATTCCTTCACGATGCTTGACTCTCTCATCTTCATCTTTGAACCGAGCTATAGGCTCTGCATCTGATATATGCAATCTATTAGCGGCTATAGGATATACTTCCTGTTCCAAGACACATCCTGAAAATATCCGACGTTTAACTTTATTTAGCATTTTCTCACCATCCTATGTCCTTAGGTTAATACTCAATACAAGCCCGAAAATATATGTTGCATTGTTTTTTAATTTTAGCCCGAAAAACCCTCAAAACAAGCGGCTTGCGATAACAAAATACAAGCCGCTTGCTTTGAGTTTCTTCTATAAAATAACATAGACTAGATTCGAACCGTCAGCGGTAAGTCACTTCATAAATGACTGAAGCCACTTAACAGCACAATAATGGCATATATCCAAATCCTCGCCGTAATCCTCCCACTCAATTCCATTACTTTGGCGGCCCTGCTTGACAAATAAGGACTCACACGGCTTTTCTTTATTGCATTTATCGCAAATATAAACCTCTTTTTTCATCTACTTTTGAGCCCCTTATCTATCCCTGCTATACATCTCGGAAACATACAAAACCTGATATCTTTCTCCCACCTGCCCCAAACGCAATTGCTACAGGGATGCTTTGTTTTTATCTGTACAGCTTCATCTTTTCTTGCTTTTTCAAAAGCTTCAAATTCTGCTATCTCTTTTTTTGCTTTTAGCATTGAAAGCTCGTAGTGTCGCACAGGGTCTTCTTCTCTCATGCCTATCAACCCTCATCTCGATCATCAAGTGATATCTGATCTTGCGGTATCTTAGATAGAATAAAGTTATCGTCTTCGACTTTTAAAAGTTCCATTCCATTCATCGGGCTTGACGGCATTTTGGCCTCTAAATAAATATCTGCTTTGCATTTTGATCTGCCTCCGTTTTTTTATTTTGATCTGCCCCCTAACTACACCCGGTAGTAGCGCCACAATCAATACAAACTTGACAAGTTCCGCTCGGTTGGATGCGTGGACTGCTGCATGATGAGCAGACGTTTACTCTGATTTCAAAAGCTTCCCTTTCAAAGCCTTCCCGCTCCGGCACGGCTTCAAGTTCCGCCGCGCAGTATGTACAATAATTAGGGTAGTTTGCATTGTCGCGATCGACCCAAAATCGATTAAAACAATCGTCGCATTGATATTTTCTTAAGTCCATTTTGGTTTTCTCCTTATTCCTCTGTTTTTTTATTATACAGGTCATGCGTGCCATTAAGCATCGCACGCTCCTCATCAGAAGTCTCATATCCAAGCTTTTCAATAGCTTCGTAAATCGAACTAAGATTCTTGTTTTCAAGATACTCAACACTGTCGTAGTAGCGTGTAGATTTATTGCGATCTGAATCTCCATGCCAACAGTAAATAATTACAGCCATTACGCGCTCAGGCGACTTTGAGTACAACTCAACGATTTTGTTAAATGCCGCGTCTTCGTCAGAGTCATCTTCAACTTCTATGCCAAGCAGCTCCATAATGTCATCTTCACAATGGTAAGATGCGTCAAGCGCTATTTTCATTGCAAGCTCTGCGATGCCTTTTGTATGTTTCTTAAGCCCGGCGTAGTTAGCGATAAATTCATAGCGCAGCATGTATGCCCGTTTTGCAACTTCTTCAAGCTTCTCGCGCCGCTCTTTTAACTCCCTGTTCTTTGCCTCTTGAACAGGATCGGCATTAGACTTAACTGATTCCGATTCGAGTTTGTCTGCCCAAAGTTCAATATGCCTATTTGCAAGAATATAATAGTAATTCCTCTTGTCTAAATTATTAGGTATATCAAAGCTATCTGATTCAAGCCCGATATATTTAACATATGACATGCTTGATCTGTCGGGCGCTTCCACACGCTCAGCGAACGAATCAAGAATTTCAATAAGCTTGAGCTTGTTTTCTTCTTGCTGCTCTTTTTTAATAGCCGAATCAAGCTCCCACTTGAAATTAGAAGTACCTATTTTTTCAAGCACTTCATTTTTAAGCTTAGGGTCTTTAATCTTATCAAGCTTTGAGTAGTCTTGAAGCGTTCCGCCACGTTCTTCGGCTTCCTTGAGCTTTTTACGGTCTAACTCTAAAAGCTTAATTCGGCGGCGGATAGTATTTTCCGAAAAGCCTGTTTGTGTTGATATGGTTGATACGGATTCTCCGAAGTCAAGCATCAGCTGAAACCCTTCGGCCTCTTCGGTGACAGAAAGATCGCTGCGCTGTATGTTCTCAAGCAGCATTGTAGCAATCTGAGCTTTGATATCCATGTCGGATATGATACAAGGAACTTCTTCAAGCCCCGCAAGCTTTGCCGCCGCATGGCGACGATGACCGATTACTGCTGTGTAACTGCCATCAGTGCTACTGTTATCACCCGGTTGACCAGTAAACTGACTCACCCACGGCACAACAGTCAAATTCTGCATTATGCCGTTTGATTTGATGCTCTCGGCAAGCTCGGCTAAGTCGCCTAAGTCTTTGCGCGGGTTATTTGGATGTGGGTATATAGTGTTTATGTTTAAATATGTAATTTGACCTTTACTCATTGATAAACTCTCCTATTCTTCAAGGTACTTGAATTTAAGCTTTTGCATTCTTATGTAGTGCAATTAACTCTCCCGCTGTGTCATTAAGCTCAGGCAGCACCCGGCATGCCAACTCATCAGCTGCGCCCAACAACAAATGAATACGTTCTGTTTGTCGTATTAAGCAATAAGCTTCAGTAGAATCCGGCTCGATTTTTCTTTCAAGATACTCTCTAGCCTCTCGAAGAACAGCCAACGCAAATATTAATTGAGTGTGCTGTTCTTCTATTTTGTTTGATAAATCAAATAGTGACATAGTATAACCTCCATTATTTTGACTTCATATTGAAGCTATCATATCATGGCTTCATATTGATGTCAATAGTTTCTTGACTTCGTATTGAAGCTATTTTTATTGACTTCACTATGATATTATCAGGAAGTCTAAGGAGGCGTTATTAATGAAAAAAACTTTTACATTTCGAGTTGATGATATACTATGGGAAAAATTTCACATAATATCTGAATCAAACAAGCGCTCAGCCAACAATCAGCTTGAATGCCTTGTTGAAGAATTTATCAGGTCTTTTGAGAAAGAAAACGGTGAAATTCTTCTTGGTTCAGAGCAATAATATTACTATAGCTTTCTATTCCAACTTGGATGAAGGCAAGTATCAAGGCATTTTGAGATATTCCAAGCCTACTTGATAGGCTTTTTAGTGCTTGACTTTTATCTCCTGACATTCTAAGCGTAAATGTGCAATCTTTACTCATAATGCTTCACCTCTAACTATGCAGCTTTAAACTTGTTAACAAAATATATCTGCCCCTTACCTGTAATCTTAGGGGTTTTACTTATTGTAATATGTCCGTCGGAATGTGTTATACTTGTCTCTCTTATTTCAAATAATTCAAGCTCCATACTACGTTGCGTTGGCATATTATAATCATTGCCTTTGCGCTTTATTAAGTACCCATTCCTCCTCAGCCATTCAAAAAAACGTTTTTGCCCCATGTCAATGCCATTTTGTTTGATTATCTTAGCCATTTCGCCTACGAGTATTGAAGTATCGGCGACAGAAACAGCATCGGCGAAGATTTCTTTGGGATTGTGTTGTCAAGGACTGTTTTTGAAATCGTAAAAAGCCCGAACAAGTAGGGGTTGTAAATCCCTATTTGTTCGGGCTTTCGATTATATTTTAGGGCAGTTTATCCGTCAGGCAGCTATGTTAATGCTTAACTGTGAAATATAGCGTTTGGTCGAAACGCCGCTCTGGTCTAAGTCGTTCGATGTAACCTGATTCAATAATTTCATTCAGCACGTCTTTATGAAGAATTGGCTGTGTTATTCTGTCAGAAGATACATAGCTACGCCACTTTGCACCTTGAATTGCAAATTCTTTATCTGTCTGTGTATCAAAAGCCATTTGCCTATAAATCTCCGCTAATTTAATTTTGCCAGACTTGCTCAATTCCCAAAGACACCGAGCCAATTTAGCAGAAGCTCTCATTGGTCTACTCATAGTGGAACTCGTATTAAGGGCACTGTCCAAAAATAATCTCGAAAACGCATAATCGCTCCAAACAACAATGTCAAAAGCATTATCTGCAAGTATGGGAGATTGCCCCTGTGTTTTCCAAACAGCTTGCATCAAAAGCGGTTTCTGCTGTTGTAAGTATTTTCTTTGAAATTGGTTCACACATTCAGTGAGGTTAGGTGTTTTATGGCTCATTTCAAAATCGTTAGTCCATGAGCCAATGCTTGAACAAGCACTCTCAAAAATATTACGAACACCAGCGGAATCATCTTTTACAGAATCAAACATTCCAAGAGCGCAATATGAAGTCGTAGCTGAACGTACCACCAGTTCGCATCCCCAATCTTTTTCGGGAAGGTTACTTGTGTTTGAAGTCGGCAAGACAGTCAGCTTTATTTCGAGAGGGGATAAAAAATCCCCATCAGTAGTTTTTATTACGAGGTCTATGGCATCAATAATGTCAAATGAGTATTCTTGATATGGCTCATATCGAGATTCAAAGCTAAAATTAAGTTTGTCAAATGTCTTATCGCCACAAGAAAAAACATCTCTTAACGAGATTTCCGATGCAGACACTTTCAATTCCCCATTTT
>Ga0131853_10002474_pt1 | contig 32982 bp, 22 predicted proteins | sample TergutLab28metaG_FD_92764 | JGI IMG/M metagenome (GOLD analysis project Ga0131853, IMG submission 92764) | Labiotermes labralis P1 segment gut microbial communities from Petit-Saut dam, French Guiana - Lab288 P1 (version 2) (version 2) | ecosystem: Host-associated > Arthropoda: Insects >... | reverse complement strand
CCTGAAGATGGACGTATTAACGTCTGAAACATGTTGAGCAATATATAATAAAGCAAGTGTCATCTAGTTGGTCAACCTTTATTCAAATATCAAGATGATGCACGGTCCAATACGCATAAGCATTCACTGAAGCTTAGAAGTGTACTTCGCATGTACAGCACAGTACCATGTCTTGTCTGACAATGCAAACACGTGACTTGACACTTGTCATTCCATTCAGACCCTTAGAGAGTTTAGTGATACTTGTAAACCGGTGTTAGTCATAGTGAGCTACAGCTCCCCAAATAGTCAGCTTTGTTCCTATCCTACGCTGTTAGAAAGTGGCTTACTTTATATTCGTTTAATTAAAGTTTTTTTTTATTTTCTGGACGTGTTAAATACCATCGAATAAATTTCTACAGTTGTAACCAAAAACTGCACACAATTGCTATATGATTCACAATAACACTCATATTTTTAAAATATAAAACTCCTTCATGTATCGGACCTTACTGGTCCATTATCAGGGAGTACATTCATTGTACAAAACAGTTACTAAACACAATTCTACTGTCTTGAATGTGTGAAACAGCTGGTGGGATTCTCCCGTACAGAACGAATGTGTGTAGCGGACAGGACTGGTACAGAGCAGCGTGAGGATGAACTGGAGACATTCATGGCACTACTAACGAACAAACATGATCATCATTGGTAAATAGGTAGTGATTTGCAGTACGGCGGTTGTGTTATGAATTTGGAACTAAGATTTGAGTCTTCTAGAATCCGACACCGTGCAGACTTATAAGTGAAAGTAAACTTTTCTGAGCAATATGGTGCTTCCATTTTGAGGGCTAAAGTAAACGAGCCCAAGTTGACTCTAAAGGGCTTCAAATTGAAAATATTTTCTCGAATAAAGCCATAAAGTTTATTGTTGATTTCAAACTTGGTTGGACTGCCAAGCCTTTGGGTGTCTGAAAATGTGATAATGATGAAGACGATTACGATGCTTAGACAGAAGACATAAAGTAAGAAAAAATGCATAATGAGAATCGCTACACTATATGCTTTTCACTAACACAGTATTAGTTTGTCCCTGCCACGCCAAGAAGACATATAGGGGAGTAGAGGTATAGCTCCAAACATTCTTTAACCTTGGCACTAAATGGAGGTGAGTGGTAAACTCCACGCCCCGGCCTCTTTACCCGCCGGGAGAAAACTTGGTTACCCACTGCATAGGATTTGCGAAACACTCTGCCTACTCAACAAGATTTTCCATACGTCAATCCTGGTAGGCATCATGTCAGAGCATCGCAATTTAACACCAAACTTAACAAAGTCAATGACATATTTACATCTGTAAATTCTGTCATGCCCTTCCTTGCCAGAAATAAATATCATTTATTATTAATGGTGAATGAAATAAGAAAGTGTTTTATTTTTGGCAGTTTATAGTGAATATGGCTCGCTCCTCTAAACCTTTTCCCCCCCGAAAGCTGTTGAAGCGGTAACACGGGAACTGCTACCTTGTGAGAACTTAAGCAACAAACAGCAATAATTATATATCCATTCTAACAGCCGTCATCTGCATCCGCCTCTTAATCCTACCTTTGTGGACAAAATGGCCAGTCAATCTTATGTTTATTGGATCGTGCATCATCTTGATAGTTGAATAAAGAGAGACCAACTTGATGTCACTTGCTTTATTATTTCGTTATTTACTGCTCAACATGTTTCGGATGTTAATACATCCATCGCAGGAGCTTACGACTTATTTGATCAGTATGCAGGCTGAAGCACTAGTGTTTCAGCCTGCATACAGATACACCACCCCAGCCAAACCACAACGTAACACCAACACACATCGAACGAGAACAATACAACCCATGTAATAACTCATCAAATAAGTCGCAAGCTCCTGAGGATGGATGCATTAACATCCGAAACATGTTGAGCAGTAAATAATGGAATAATAAAGCAAGTGACATCAAGTTGGTCTCTCTTTATTCAACTATCAGGCCAGTCAATGCTAATGTTCTCGGAAGTGAAGTGTGTAGTCTTATCTAAATTCCTGCAAGGGGAGGACTTGAAGTTGGAAAAGTCCTCATTTCGAGGTTACTTTGACCGAGGGCGTCTCTCCATTCAAATTCCGGCAGAGTAAAAGAAACTTAAATTGACAAAGGTCATAGCCATCTTGTTTATTCAGTATTAGCCCATATATCAACGCAGTTCAAAGACAGCTGGTAATAAAAACACAAAAGAAGTGATCCTTCAAATGCTCACACATTCACGGTGTATTTTATACATCAGGATGTGGGCAGCAGGTACGAATACGCACACAGCATTGGCTGCGAGAGTTGAGAATCTAGTTAAAAATAGCTAACTGTTGCAACGAATTATTCTGAACTCCACATATCACAAGCAACGCCCAAGCCCTGTCCTCACGATATCAGCACAATAAAACTCTATTACTGTGTGCTGTTGTATAAGTTTACGTATTTCCTGTTTGCCTCAAGTCTGCTATAGAACAGTGCCATCGAGTGAATGCTGTGGCGGCGAATAGGAGACCAAGCGTTATGCACGTCGCTTGGACCCCTGCGTCGTATTTGAGAGGCCTAAATTTGGAAGTGACGTAGAGAGGCGAGGTATACTAATTGAAAACTCGAACATTACTCAGTCACTGTACACGAATACATACATAATACTTCCAAATAATTCACAATAACCTATTCCTAACATCATCTCCACTTCAGCATTCGCATTCACCCTAACATTAGACAATCAAAGTTGTGCAGTTGAAAGTAACCAAAAAAAATCGAACAACAGTACGCTAACATACTGTTGATACTACTCGTAATGTGTATGTCTACGTCCACACCATATTCATGGCGAACGACGAGACACGGAATCCGGAGCTGAGTCCGTCACATCCACAAAAATGACGCACCTGTGAAGTTGACCCTGAATCATATTAGCCAGTTACAGGTTTCAGATCTTTGCAGCCAAGTCGTCCTGCATAACTTCACGCGTCTCTGCCTTCCCTCTAAACACACATTACATGACCACAGTAAGCAGAAAGTGAAGATGAACAACCAGTTGCGGCAGGCAACCTAATTGTTGCATAAACAGAAAAATATATATCCTAATTAACACACCTAAAAAAACTACGTATGCAGTGTTACGGTCATTTTAAGTGACTGTAGCCGTCTCTTACTTATATATATGTATATCGATATTCTTAAACGTACACAATATATTATCGAATGGAGTGTGAGTTACATATTGGAAAGTATGTGGAAGGAATCGGTCGTGGAAAAGTTAAGATGCCGCAAGAAAGAGACATCGACGGTCTGAGGAAAACCAGACGTCGCCTGGCCAACATGTGCACCCAAAATACGTGAAGTATAGATAATTTGAATTATTTTACATATAATACCGGAGACCTTACTGATTTATAAGAACTGTTATAGCAGGGCCAATTGGAACACTGAGAAACGATAGTATTATATTGGGATGATACTTAGTTATGACACTGGAAGGTGAATGGAAACGGAATATACGGAAATTCAAATTATTTTACTCTTATTTACTGCATGTAAAAACCTCCCTTGCATATGCAAATGAACAGCACAAAACTGCAGACCCATCAGTTGCTTCCCATTGTGATTCCTTGATACATCACATCAGAAAGGCGAAAATACAGGTATGACGTAACATTAAGGCATGCTCGAATTTTGGTACCCTGAATTATTCGAGTCAGTCATACTCGTACCACTTAATCCCCCTGGAGTCACACTTTTTCTTATTGTTGTTGTTCACAATTGCAGGTGTATTACGAAATCCTATTACTCTTATTAGGGTCTCTTATTATATATCTTTGAATAACATGTTGTTTACATGTCTACATAGATTTTAGTCTATGTTAAATTTATCGGTAATGCAAAACATCAAAGTTCCACCCCTTCAAAATATGTTGTTTTTTTCTGTCTTACAAACAATATTTCGTACACAATTGTTAGGTATATTCCTATTCTCAGATAAAAGTAATGTTAAGTATTACGATCGCACGTTTTTATTTGTCTTCATTGTGCATTACGTACATCGCAAGAAGAAAAAATCGGTAACTTTATAAGAACGTGACAGGATAAAATGAAGATTACGCAGTATTATTCAACCCCACCACACCAGTCTCATCTAAGTGACGTCACATTACGTAACTGCAATCAACTATAAAGCAATAAAATGTTGTTAAACCTGTGTTTGCATCTTTTCCTCACGTGCCTAGCATGCTAATCGCATTTGTGTGGCGTCGTAGTAAATTACTTTACTTCCGTGTAAACGGAGAGATCTCATACAAATAGGCTTGTTTTCGTGCAAAAGTCTGCTATTTATGGACAATTTAACCAGACATGCATTTGGTCAACAAAGTTTGGTAAAAATACTCTACGTAAAATCTCACATCCGTCCAGTGAGAATGTATATGGAGAGATGGCCAAGCTACCGGTCGTTTTTCGCAGTTGTTTTACAAAAGCACCTCAAAACGTCGCTCCTAAGTCACATGGCACGAGCTTTTCTGTTTATCAGAACTTGTTATGACAGGCGCCATTTAACCGGAGCGCCACGTAAAGTGTGGATTTCATTGGACTGATACTAACAAATAGTATATACATTCATCGTTATTCAATACAGACTGTACACAAATGCCAAATTTAACTAAGTCGAGAATTATGATTCAGGACAAAGAGTTGAATATGGCCTATCAACATTCCTTCAGGGTTTATTTTAGGGCGGTTGCGTGGATAGGATCAGAGTTGCATTTCACAAACTTTGTTTAAAGAATAACACAGCTACATACCTCATTTACAGTGTAATGATATCATTACGTTATTTTTGCGTTAAAAACTCAAAATACGGAATTATTTCCCGCCGCCAAACGACTTCTTCTTCCATGAACGTCAATTGAAATCATTTGTGGCATTTCACCATGTCAATTACACCTAATGTACCTATCCATGAATATTACATGCAAAATGCAGAAGGCACTTTCCTAAACAACAGACATCACAGAAGAGGTTAAGTAGTCTAGTCCGACGATTAATTTCATAACATTTCTCTCGATATATCAAACCAGCTGCCCGGTCAAAATAAAGTACTGACACTAACCTAATTTTTCAGCTTCAACAATGGTAACCACGGTGACTATTGCCAGGATCCCAGTCACAACTGTTCCTTTCATGCCGCACGCCATCTCTGCGGCTAATGGAAGACGCACACCGATGTTCTAATGCGTGACACCAAACAAACTGGACTAAACTTGGCATTTATACCTACAGTACCCGTTCACACATATCTTACAGCCTACACTACCATTCATGGTCCACATCCTTCCCCTACCTTCTTCTCTCTCTCAAATTCTAATCCCCACCTACTTCACATATGGAACGTATTTTCCAAACGACATTCTGTTGAGCACATTCTTTGATGCTATCACATAACCTTTCCAAATAAATGTTTTTCACTTCATAATTGTAAAAAGGAATGCGAAAAACACGTGTAATAACGCAATACTGTCCTGGGCTGACCCAAGGGCACCTTTACATGCCACTTTCCGGTTTCTATGCGAAAAGGATGTATTATTTGTTTCGCGAATTACACGAATTGCAAGATGTACTCTCACTTACATGTGTAATAAACATGCTTTACATGTGAATCGTACACATAAACTACGTTGGCAGTGCCTAACTTACTGTACCGTTACTTGGCACTGCTATACTCACAGTTTACTACGTAAAACAATGCCTGCTAAATTATCAAAACTAGTATAATTGGGAAGAGCAACTCGCTATGGGCTGCATGGTCCGTGGCTCGAATCTTGCCATGCACAAGAGGGTTTCTCTTTTCCAAAACCGACAAGACTGGCTCTGGAGCCCACCCAGCCTCCCATTCAGTGGTACCGGGGTTCCTTCCCGGGGGCAAAGCGGCCGGAGCGTTTAGTTAACCACTCACCTCCATCTAGTGCCAAGGTTAAGAATAAGTGGAGCAATGCCTTTATTCTCCCTATATGCCTTCATGGCATGGACAGGGACAACTTTATGACGTAGTTATGTATATAGCAATGATCTCGATATTGATTTCAGACAAAAGTCCATTATTTCAAAGCCAATCAAATCATGCTTCGATTCCTAACTGCATTAATTTTGTAAACTGTTATAAAGTTTTGTTCATTAAGGGTTAACCATGTATTAAAAGCTTCCAATATTGATGTTTTAATGAGATCTACATTTCATGCTTTGCACATTTTTAGTACTGGTACCATGGACCATTTAAATTTAGACTGAAATCGGACAAACATAACGGACACTTTTATGAGAAAACCTATTTCCATTCCTGTAGGCATCTGGGCATATACTGGCCAAACCATCATCCCACACCAAACAGAGATTTTGATTATTGTTTCTTATACTTCTGTGACAAGACAGCTCACGGTGGGCCGCGGCCTCTACAACAGTTCACCTCCATATATCCTTACCCCTGCTAGTCTCGTCCATCCTTTCCCAACTCGTCTGAGGCTTCCCTTGAATATTCTCAACAATTCCTTTTTTACAGTTGCACAACCGCCCCTTGTCCAACCCTCCTCCTCCTCCAGCTATGAATCAACAACCGAGACCTAGATGGAATTTTGATTCCGTTCAGACTGCATTAGAAGATTAATTTTATTCATTTAACATAATGAAGCTGTAAGTTTTTATGACTGTAACAACATTCATGTGATAAACTATAATCTGCTGCTACAAGAAAAAACAAGACAGACATTGTATGTACACCATTTCATTGTGACGTCATGCTATTAAACGTGTAATGCATGATTAATACTAAAACCATGGCACACACCCACCCACCCTCCAAAAAAAAAAAGTTAACAGCAGACTCCATAATATATTGATGCATATTGCACCTTGCACCAAAATATTTCCAAAACTATAAAAAGAAACCAAAACAGAAATCAAAGAAAGCTCCTGCAGATGGCCCCAACTTGCTCAAAACATGTCAGGAATAGTATAAAAAATTATCGCCAGAAATAAAGTAACTGCATCAGACAGCAAACAGTGTCTAATTAGAAAATGCTTCATTGGAACAATGTTTCCTGTTCATATAATTCGACTTGTACTGTAACTTTTGGAGATTTTCTGAGAAGGAACACCCTCATTACTTCTACAAAATAAAGTTAATATCCACAACACTTCAATAGACTACTGAAAATGAAAGGAGGAAAACTTAAATCTGTGTAACAGTGCAGAGAATATACAAGTAATGGTCTGTGTCTTGCTGTACTGTGCAACATTTTCTTTATCTAAAAGCAAACATCTATGTTAAGCAGAAACCAGCATGAAACGTAGTCCCCTGGGACTCCATTATAAAAAGATTTTAAAACAAATAATGTTGCCTACACAGAAAGCTGTGCCAATCTAATGAACTGACAGAGGCAGGAAAATCTGCACTCAACAGTTGCTTTGCACCTCATCTAGTAACAGTAATGCAATGGGTGTTCCCAAAGCAATGAGCTTTCTCCAAGTGTGGTGACCCACAGTCTAGCTACAGCAATACTTCCGGTTTTCCCACAGTAATGCTGGAGTTTACATTTTTGGGGCACACTGTGCCTAATTTTCAAAATGCAAACAATCATATTCCAGGGCAAGTAATCCAACATAAACATTCACATTTACATATTTATGCCACCAGAATCTGTTTTCAAGGCATTCAGTGTGAAAGGATGGAGAGAGAGAGGAACAAATGACCTTGATGAACAACGTGAATCCCCACCAGAAGAAAATTTCCTACTGTACACAAAATATGTCCATATAGGCTTTCCCTCTATCTTAAAAATAGAAATTATTTAGGTTTTCCCCAACATGGCATGTTTACACCACAATGAAAACACGAGGCTTCCCCATATCTTAATTCAATGCTTGTCTTGATGTTTGGGCACCCTGTGCCTAATCTTCAAAACTGAAACAATCAGTAACTTTCTCATGGCAATCCTTCCAATAGACACAATTTTTACAGTTACGCTTTTCTCCCCAACACACCTTGTTGGAGGAACATTGTGGGATATGTGGATAGATGCTTCACTGTTATACATAGATAAGACAATAAACAATCCAAAATTCCAAACAAATTGTCAGACGATACACACAGTCAAACCCACAGGTACTCAATTTGTTTGTAATTTAAATTTTGTTTTGCAGTTTCATAGTTCTCACAGATGATGCTTTGAGACTGGTAAATGTTGCGTTTAATTCATACACAGAGTATAATATGAATTTATTTTATGTTCCCTTAAGACTGAAAGCACAGATAAATCACACCTGCATCCTATGTAATTATATATAACAATGTAGATTCACATCTTTCAGCTAGCATGTTGATTACATTACACTCAACAACTCATCTTTAGAAAGCAAGGTTACAGTATTCAGATATTGACAGGAGGACTGGCAGTACAGTGTGTAACCATCACACAATGTATCCAAAACTAAAAATCACTTGTTAAAATAAAGGTTCATGTAGCAGTAGCACATACTCTTGTGTACTACAACAGCTAAGTCCCAGGTACCAATAGTTTAGATGTATGAAAGTACAGTTTCTCATGTTATGAAAGCTAGATCAAGGCCTGCATTTCCAACTCATACAGATTAAATTAAATGTACTGCCTTAATTATGGACATGCAGTGCAGAAGCTATTATATGGAAATAAACTTGTTTGCTCAAATTTTTGGTAATCATCATCTTACAACATGTCAAGTAGTATACAAAAAAAGTGGTATAATGTGCAAGCTTTTCTCCTAGCTGCCAGCATGCTCAGAGGTTGACAAAAATTTGTCTGTTCCCTGACATCTATCTACAAACAAGTGTAACACAACTTTCAAAACAACCGAAGCGCAAAAATCAATTTCCTGCCTTCGCTCTGGCTAGTGTGCCAAACACAGAAATAGAAAACTCCTGCTGAAGTGACAGAGCTTACTGTCACAGCCAATGCTATGGCATCACCATGCAGGTAGTGTTTTACCAGTCACCAGCAGTGTACTTCGGATAGTGTTTTATCCCAATAATATCAGCAAACAACAAGATGCAGCAACATTTGTTTTATTGATACTTTTAAGCTTGCTCAACGTGTTTTGGGTGACAATAATTTTGCTACATCTTGTTGGTTGCTGATATCACTGTACTAGTGATGCACGGTCACACAAACGTCAGCATCCCAATAACGTTTGAAGAATTGACTGCAGTACTCAGAAACAGGACAATGTATGTTGGATAAGGATATTCATTCAATTCTTTTTTTTTTTTTTTACTGTTCACCTACACAATCTCAGCATTAAACATAAAAACATTCAATTTCAAGACATATGGTCACAACAAATCTAGCTACCCCCAGTCTTTCAGTTCAAAACAAAATGTCTTCAAACACCACATGATCAATGATCCAAAAAACTGTATGTACACATTTCAGAGGAGGAGTAAAGTTGGTTGATGTCATTACCTCACGGTTTCTTCTCATCTTCAATTCCCAATCAATCGTGATGAAAATCTTCATGAATATAAATGAGACCACTTACATACAATTGAACAGCCACCTAAACCTTCATTAAAAAAAGTGTCTGCAATCCTGCCTCTGATAATTCAACTTCTACACAGTATGAAATCGTGACACAGATGACTAGTGTTGCTTGCGTTCACTTGCAATCTTTGCAAGGAGCTTGTTGCCACAGAGGAAGGTAACAATTCCAACTGCTAATAAGTACTTGATTGTCTGGAACATGTTCAGCTGCAGCCAGAATACTCCAAAGAGTACAAAGATACCTGAAAATAAAAGTCTTCAGCATATTATATGAAAATTGAAGAATTCAAAGGCAAACTTTATTTGGTTCCTTACACCAAAACATTTTCCATGTGGATCCCCTGAAGCCCAACTAATCTGTGCTTTAAAAAAAACTGAACAGAACATTAGCGAGAGTGTCTAAAAATGTGAGCAGTTTCTTATTAAATGGGCAAATTTCAGTTCCTGAATGGTGTGTGGATTTTTTCTAAAAAACCATATCCTTCATACAACTCCACATATGTCATGCTTTATCTCTACAGCAGCACAAGAACTACCAGAAAAAGAAAGTGTTTTGACAACGAAGATATTTACTCTTACCTCCAAGTCCTAGATGAAAACCTATAGCACTGACGGAAAGTGGAAAATTTGATATGTTGACTCCCAGTTTGGCCCACTGAAATAAAACAGTTCATTCTAATTATTTTAGTATACTGGTAAAGTGATCGTTATGTCCAAGAATTGCACCATGAACATGGCAAAAACATCCCACACATTTCAGACTGCAGAAATTGGTAACTGTAACCACAGGCAACTTCATGCTCTTGCCACTTCACACCCACTGGGAACATCCCACATCTGTGTTACACGTTTTGGACAAGAGATAAAAAATTGCTGCTCATGCCATGAAACTAACTTCAACTGTCCAGCAGCCAGCCAGCAGGCCATTTTACTAAATGAGCTGTTATAGCTCACATATACAATGTAAGTTCAAACAGAATACAACGTGAAAGAGACTTTGGTATATAGAAAGAAGAGTGAAATGTGAACTACAGTTCATGTTTAGTTTCCAAACACACTTTACAATCCTGCAACCTCTACTCACTTGGATGCTTGTTACTCTGTGGAACACTTTATTGTCTTTCCTTTCCTTATTTTTATTTCACAATTTTGAATCCTTTCCCAAACTTACAACCTGTTTACCACCAACCCAATCATTACAGAGTAACAGAAAACAGGTATACACAGAAGAGTTTTCTTCTTCTAGAAGTACATAGTAGCAAAATGTAACAAAATGTTTTTATAAAAAATTAAAAACCAAATGTCAATTGCTACAAATGAGGTAACCATGCAAGTTCAAACATGGATAAACCTCTTATTTTAGCTTAACTTCCTACACTTTGTTACTGTTCACATACTAGCAACACTAAGATAACTTAACTAGTATCTTACACCCATGCTGTAATATCTCAGTACTGGCAATTTACTACAAAAGAGATCCACTGAAGGTAAATGCCTAATCTCTGGTCTACGCTAAAAATATGACGATCTGGAGGGAGGAAACAATGTAAAGCACGTACTTGTCATTCACACACACACTTCAGAGTTCTGCATATTTTACCAATGTGGAATTTAAAACCACTCATAGTACTAGTATTTACAAACTTACCAAAATAAACAGCAGAATAAGTGGTACAAGAACAAGACCCGTGAAAAAATTTGACACAACGGCTGCAGGACGTCGTTCTGGCTCCCGAAACAAGTGCTGCAATCAAGTCAGAGCTCCTTAGTCAGGTTACTTGCAACTGCATTACACAGTTCCAAGAGTGCTTCAGTTATGAATCTCTGACAAAATCCAACTGACTGTTTGACACACTGTAACCACTAATGGCCACAAATGTTATACAAAAGAGGTAAGTTCATCTCACATGTAATATAAACAGTCAGATATAGCTAAAATCCTGTACAAGTATTTTTAGGGTACAAAAACAAATCCTGTAAGTTTGAGTTATATGCATTTCATTATCAGACACTTTACTATAAGTACAATTTTGATAATGTATTCTATAGTTTCTCTTACAGGAAAAAATAACTGTATTTACCCAAACACAAGATGACTATAATCTAACACAACCCCCCACCCCAAGAAAATCATGTGTACCAAGTGAAAATGTGTTTATACAAATCTCAGACAACCTGCCAAAAATAAAATATCTGCTAAGAAAAAATATTTTACTGTTAATCTAACACACTTAATACACAAATTACAAAAGATTCTATCTACCTTTACCAATTAGCAGCACTGTCTACATCTGCACAGTCAGTGCCTTCATCTTCCTCACACTCACTACTAACATTCCCAACCTCTTTACTGTCATTCCAAACCATATTATCATCAGTCCCATCCACTGAATTGGACCCTTCAAAATCATGTCTGGTGAGATGTGCTGCCATGCCATTATGATCCACATGGGCTAAATACTACACTTATATTGCTTAGTTTATAAACTTACATGAATCCATAAGATTCACAATTTCTTCCACAGACAGGTGTTTGTGGTGTTAAGACTTTAAATACATGTGGTCTGGACTTTTGTGATGTGTCTCTGCTCTGATCAGTCTGAGGTCATGATGCAATTTATGGTTTTTAATTTGTGGACTGGTCCAGGCTTTATTTTTGAGCCTTGTACTCAATTTTTATTCTTTCAATAGCAATTTTCCTGCTACTACCCATGGACTGGATTTGTTCCCAGGTGCATTTCATAAAAGTTACTGTTTTTGTGGTGCCCAGTGATCGAGAATAATTCAGTCTAAGGGATCCACCAGGTTAGGTGCTTTCCTGCCTAAAAACAGGAACAGAGCTGGCTTCAGAAATGTCATGCTTACTAAAAAAGATTAGATGACAGACAGTCTCAAAAAAGAATATTGCATCAGTTAACTTCAGTCCTGCTCTGACCTCTCTTTGGATTTCTTGTTTCTTGAAGATGGTGCTGATAAGACTGTCACAAATGTCAGTAAGGGATTATTACTTTGCGCTGTGTAATATCTCAGAAGACCGCAGATCTCACATGACGATACGGCAATGCAAACCTTGGTTTGGGTCCGCATGGCTCAATTCAGAATGATCTGACTTGGAACTTCATATGCAAATTTAAGACAACCTCACATATTTAAGCACCATGTTTAAGGGGGGGGGGGGAAATTCTTCTTGCATTCCAGTAAATACAGTATTGGACAACTTAAAAATACAAACCTTAATTTCTGGTTTTGGTGCATATAGGTATTGATCCTTTGTTGGGGCCAGAGAAGGTCCATTGTCAGAAAATCTCAAAACAATATCTGCAACTTTCCATGAAAATGAATTTGAAAGTACAGCATCACCCACAATCAGCTCCATGGAGTATAATCCTGACAAATACCCAAATTCTGATGCTTTACTTCCCACATCCTGCAGACAAAAATCAGAACTCTAAGTGACATTCTGGTTACTAAATACATCCTTAAAAATAATGTTACTATTTATGAATATGTGCTTAAAAAATATTGTCAAGTCACACTATATTTTGTTCCTTTCCTTCTCCTCATGCACTGCCTGCTATCACCCAAATACTGCCTCCTGTTTATCCAAATAATTAATTAACATTATACTCACTGACAGTTACCTATATTTTAACCTGATGCCTTACAATTAGCACTATTCCAGCTTTTTCTCGTGTGGTTGGGCACATCACCATCATACCACCAACTAGCCCTGATGTACCTTTTAAGTTTTATTTATTTCTTTAGTTAATTTACTTTCTTTACCATCACAGTCTCTGACATTATCTTGTACTACTAATCTGCTGCCAAGAACATTTCACATCCTTTGCTCAAGTATATGAGTAATAATATATCTTTCTTTCATGTGAAGAGGTTAACAATCCATGCACAACCCCCACTAGTGAACCAGACACTTTGGTTTTTGGATTTACTTCACTTGGAGTAGTTTTATTCACCATGGTTGAGGGGCCTGCCCTATCCATTAGTTACTCTGTCACCCATGTCCTCCTGTCAGCCAACCTGAGCTTCTCCAGGCTGGCAAATTGAATCATTAGGATTACTGAGCTTTTGCACAATATCATGGTAATAATCCATGTGGAAGTCTAAAATTTTACATGTAATATTACTATATGTAGTGGCAGCTAACCTTCTGGATATGGAGACATCTTACTGTGTGAGGTTCTCAGCTTCCACTGACACAAGTCAAGTGGTCTGAAGGTGGGGTATGATTTTATGTTATGAAATTTTGCAAGATGCACAGTATGAAATCTAAATATACCTGACCCTGAGGTATGCTTACATGTTACAATATTTTAACACACTTGGTTATGAAAAAAAAATTGGTTACTTTCATTCTCTTTATGCTATGTTCATGTTTCAGTCAGAAGCATGGTAGCCATCACAGTCACGCAAACAACAGCGACTTCTATGTTAATATGCTCACTGTATTTTGTGCAAGAATATTAATCAACATATTCTTTAGTTGACCATAATTATTTTTTCAGTATCTGCCTTCTTCCACTGACCTCCATGTGTAAATCCTGCTACTGTTCTCAGAGAAGGCAGTGAAGCAGTTTCAATATTTATATTATTTTCAAACAAAATTTCAGGATCCCACATTAGTCTTCACTGGCTATGCATTACACTACTGCAAGAATGCATAAGCATGGTCCAACTAAACTTTTTTTTTTTGCAATACCAATACCATTAGACAGGAAGTAAAAAACTGGCTAGAGGAATTGAAACCTGCTACTCATGAAGCATGGGGACATGCGGTGGTGCAGTTGGTTGAGGCACTGCACTACAAGCCGGAAGGCCGCGAGTTTGATTCCCAATGGTGTCATTGGAATTTTTCATTGACATAATCCTTCCGGCCACATTATAGCCCTGGGGCTGACTCAGCCTCTAACAGAAATGAGTACCAGGAATATTTCCTGGGGGGTAAAGGCGGCTGGTGCGTACGGCTGACAACCTTACCACTTTCATGTGCTGATTGTCTTGAAATCTGGGAGTCTCAACCTTCTGGAACCCTCAGGGCCTGTCCAGGCTTCAACAGGGATGGCTTTTACTCATAAAGCATAAAAGTGCTGGTGTCACTTCACTCTCAGAAATTCACAGAGCCACCAGGGTGGAATTACTAATGGTTAGAAACTTAAAAAAAATATAAAGGTGGGTGATAAGTAGGTAACAACACAATGTTCATGTCAAATTTCATGCAAATGAGTTGAGTGGTGAAAAAGGGGGAAAAGATGCATGTGTGGACAAAAAACATAAGCATAAAACATTTCCTACCTCATCTTTAAAATACAGATGAGATAAATAAAGCTCTTACTGCAACATGCATTACTTACAATGTCAAATTTGTACACTTTTGCAGAGTCAGGTTCTGCAACAAAAATGATCTCCTGATCAGTAGCAAGATTTTGAAGTTTCACAAATGCTTGGTGAACAGTCATCAGCTTCACAGTACTCTTGTCCTTCAGGGCAAACTTCATGATCAGCCTCTGAAGGGAGTCTACTTCGACTGGAGCTGCAAGCTTATTTGGGTATGAAACCCTGTACATACAGAACACACATTCCGTTATGTTGGAACCACATGTAAGAATTACATACATGCTGATAACGACAACTGTTACAAATACAGTGCTACAGATTATTTAATGATACTTCCTCATATAATGCAATAAGTGTCAAATATGAACGATAAATTGTAACAAAGAAGCAACTTCTCAGTAACAAATCCTGAAATGATTTTAGGGACAAGCAATTCAAATAAGGAAATTGTGCCACTACCGACTGATCTGAATCAGCATTATTCACTATTTCAGTTAGTTTAATATTACCAACATTCCTACCTTTGCCTCCAAACTGTACATTTTTTATGTAATGTACTTCATTACGCAGATTTTGTGGGACACTCATTCATGTGTTAAAATAAATTCTTCATCTGGGAGATACAAAAATATAAAAACATGCTGTACAAAATAAAAAATCCAACTATGTCAAAGCCAAGCAGCTACACGACAACTAGCTGGATGTAGCGCAACATCACAGTGCAATGGGACAGGGACCCCACAGTAACAACTAATTCTGGTAGCAATGTGCTCTTGAATAATGAAAAGTTCATGGCCATAAAACTATATGCTGTTTTTGGCAGTGCTTTAAAGACACAGATTTACCAGTCAATCCAAAAATAGAGCAGAACAATTCCCATATTTGAAATGTCAACTTACAGCATCACTGAAACTTACTTCGCTAGTTTAGCTTGTGTAGTCTGATCAGCATCAATAGTCCCAACTTCTACATTCTCCACACTGACAGCACACATAACCTTCACAGTTAGAGAAGCACCCACATTACCAACAAGCCTTGGATCTGGTTTTGACAGTGCAGCACTCACAGAAAGCTTGTATAAGCCACGTTCTGGTTTCGTCTCCATAAGGCTCACAGAATACACAGTCCTACAGAAAATACAGCATTAATCAGAACAGTGCATCAGTTACTGCTGATGTAGAAGTAAATACACAAACCACATGGCTCACCACATCACATACAAAAATAAATTCATTTTAGTAAAATACTATGCAAGGCAACAGATTTAAAATTACACAAGATACAGGTTCACTGAGAAATGGATACAACTGGCAGAGATGAGGGATATAGCTAAAATGCCACTGTTAAGACTTAGCTCAATGTGTATGGCTAGACGAAGAATAAATATTAATTACATAACAAGTCTAACATGTGCAACTTTACTGAACAGGTGGAAGGTCAATGCAGACAGATTAGACACAGACCAATAACCAAGGATGGAGTTATAAACCCAAGGTGACAAAACCTGTACACAAGTCTTGAAAAGTGACCCCCACTCCCATCCCCATGAAAATAAATCAGAAAGTATTCCATTTCAGAAAATCTATGTAACTTGCCTGTCATCAGCAGATGGTTCAAATTTCTTCTTTGAAAGAACTACCACCTCATCTCCTACTCTGGTGGCACTCTCTGCTGTAACAGTCAGTGGCTCTTCACTAAGGGGTTGACCCAAGAGATCACTGACACGCACTGAAACACGAGGCTGTTCCAACGACACAGCTGCTTGGCTAGCAAGTGTGATAGCAACTGGCAAATGGAACTGAAGACAAATAACAGAACCCAGTACAGAATTTAAAATGTACACTTTTAAGTACACATGTGCACTACACTTTACACAAGCTATAAAACAATGACAGTGCAGTAGAAACCACAAATCTTACTTTCCCACTACATATAACTCATCCTACAGATACTATTCCCACTCATGGCCCTGCCAGAGTCACAACTATCAACATTAATCTTGTTGTTGTTACCACTGTCAATGTATTTACTATTGTTGTTATACTACAACTAAATATAACAACTATGACTATGATTACCACCATTACTAACACATGCAAATACATGTAAATGCAACAGTTAAGGCTGAAATAAATTGTTACACAGATCATATAATACCTTATTGTTCGTGAGAGTATTTACAACTTCCAATAGGCTGTAAGCTCCTTTGGCTGTCTGAACAGAACGACGACTGAGAAAGTAATTAGCGAACTTGACTGCCTGATCACCAGTTATTGGTGGAGGCTTCTTCACTGTGTCAGCCAACTTGTAGGCTCCACTCACTAGCAATGCTGTAATATCAAACCACACACACTTAAAACTCAAACCAAAGAACAATTAACTAAATTCATGTATTCCAGACTCAAAAATTAACAAATGTGTAACACGAAATGAATAAGAACAAATTTCATAAGGACATATACTGGCTAAGAGCAGAAGGATGGGAGGTTCAGAAGCTGACAACAAGAGAAGATTTACTTTTGGTAACTGTTAAATGCACTAACACGTTAATAAATCAATGTGACAACACATAATGTAAAGCAAATACATTTTGATAGTGGTATTTAAAGTGGTTAGAGACATTCAGACATTGCAACTGATATGAGAAAGAAGTTCAACACGCCACAGTTTCTAGGTCATTCTCAGATACTACCCAAGGTGCCTTACAAACTCACAACACACATGACTACTCACTGAGTTGTCAATATATACCAAAATAACATCTGGTGGAAAGAAAACACATATTCCATGTCAGATTTCATAAAATAATACCATTTTGGAAAGGAAACAAATCTCCAAGATAGAAAGTTGAGATTTATATTTGCATGTGTTGAGAGATGCTAGTTCTCTTTGTTAATTCAATCCTGTAAAAATGAAGAACTTCCATCTCTCTGTAATTTCATTTCACACTTACTTGTGTGAACTACTGAGGCACAAACTGCTTGTTTTTTATGATAGTCAACATGTCAACCTTCTATATAACTGTTTGTTACTGATATGCAACAAGAAATAAACAAGTTTCAAATTTCACAATTGATGTGGCCCAAAAATAAGTTTCCTGAGCTGCTACTGGACACTGTGTTACAAAAGACAGCCCTTCAGCCACTGAAAGGTCACATACGTACCTGTGATACTAAGCCCTCCTTCAAACTGCAAGAAGCGACTATCTACTTCATCTGCTTGTACTATAGCGTCCTCAATGCGGTCAAATGCAAATGTTCCATCAGTGCCCAACTGAGCAGCAATGTGGAATGAATATCCAAGGCTTTAAAAGATTAATGATATATAAGAGATTTGAGGTTCTCATGGTGATGCCAATGAAGATTATTATTGTCTATGTGACATCATGTAGCATGGTAGAAGTTCACTGATGCTTTCGAGAAACGTGCTGCTTCATCATCAGCATAGAACAGCTGTACACCTTCTCTTTATGCCCCCCCACACTATAAATAACTCAAGCTCCACTAGGACTCGGCCCCTTTCTAGCATTTACTCGAAACCTCCCTTTATCAGCTTCTTCCACCATAAAAATATCTCATCATCCTCTCTCACTTGACTCTCAGCCATGGTGTACCTACAACACAGCTCCCCCTCCCCCCTTGATGGCCACAATTTCCAATTAGCCCACAACCCCTAGTGCAACATCTCTTTTCCTGTTGTACTATTTTAGTCCCTGTGGCTTATTTCTTGGCTCAAAACACAGAGGCAGCAGATACCTCCAAAACACCAGTACATTTGCCAGACCACACGGCATCACATGTTCATCAAATCATACAAAATTCTCGACACATAAATGATTACAGCAATAAGCTACTGCTGTTTCTTTGTTTATTTGAACAGTGCTATGTCAACTAGAGATGTCATAAATCAATAAGTAGAAATGGTAACTTGGGAAGAAGTTAAAGCCTTAATTTGGTTGAAAGTAGTAACTCACATACGTCAATGGGCTTACAAACCCCACAAAATACGTGGCAGAACAACTACGTAGAATAGGAACAATGAATTTTTATTCATTTGCAGATTATTGAGGGTCAAATGAGTAATGATGGCATGATTATGAATTTTAAATCTGTTGTTCAAATGTGCTGCATGAAATGCAAAATAAATCACAGAATGATTAAAAATTGCAAATTAGGGAGTCAGAGGTCACTCAATTATTGTGCATCAAAAGCAGGCATTACTTTATGAAAAATGAGAAATGATAGAAAAATTAAGAACTTCCCTAAATCATGAAGGATATGTTAGGCAGATCTAAAAAAATGTCAAGAGTATATTCCATACACAGGTCAAATAGACACAGTATAAACTAGGTGTCAAATGAGGAACTATGAAGGTGGGCTTAGAAGTTTTGCCTCCAGCTAAACAAAAATGATGGGAGATATTTAAGTGAAACAAAAATAAATGTTCTTTTAAAATATTTCATGATCATGCACTGATGCTGCAATATAAGAATAAAATCAACAGGTGCATTTAAGATATGTGATTTTATTATACATGTCAAAAACCTCCTACATGTTACGGCAACCTTTCGTGGCCATCTTCAGGGAGGTGTTGTAAGAAGGGTATGTTAAAAAGACCTCACAACCAATGTACAGATATAAAATATTAAATTTTAAATATGTGGTTTAAAATATGTTAAAATATAAAGTACAGATAAAATTATTTGTGCTAAATTTACTTGAGTAATGAGTGTTCTTGTGTTGTGTGTTGTAGCACTATCCTGACATGTAAGAAGTATGTGTGTAACAGGTTATTAATATAGTGATAATTAAAATTACGTATTGCAGCGAGTATGATAAAATGGTTGTCAGTATGTTACGTACCAAGTAGGACGATGATGTAGTGTCTGCATGCTGCACTGTACTGAAATCGACCTTCAAATGGGACAGAATGAATATGGGTCATGCACATTCATGTTTGAGTCATATGTTGTAAATGGGATCAAAAAGGGGGTTTTTATCTTTCTGGAATTGTTCAAAGATGACAGTGTTATGTTGTTGGAAATGATGAGTGCAGAAATTTTCTTTTAAGTTCATACATAAACTTTTGTGGACTGGGTGGTTAAGGACAAGGTGACATTCATCGGTCCATATTCATGTTTGTTGTCGAGAATATGAAGTGCATATGCTGACTGGAGGTGATGTATCTGATATGTTCTTTATATCTTTGTTCTAGACACTGGCCAGTTGGACCTATGTAAGATAGGTGACAAGTATGGCATTGTAATTGGTATAAGCCACTGTGCATGTATGTATTGGTATTATTTGTTTGAGTTCTGAGTATAACATGGATCATATTACTTGTGCAGAATATGATTTGGATGTTAGTATTCCTGCAAACATTTGTAATTTTTTTTATCACTGAATTGTAGTCAGTGAAGGTGACCCATTTTTTAGTTTTGGAAGGTGTATTATTGTGTGAAGGTTTTCAAATTATTTATGTACCGAGTTTTGAGATTAACGAATAGGGAAATCCATTAGTCTTGGTGATTATGGAATGGTGTTCCATTCTTTGTGTTTGTTTTCAGTGTTATGATGTAATGTGCACATCCTATTTATAAGGTATCTGTAGGGTGCCAGTTGTTGTTCCATGGGGTGGTTTGAAGAGCAATGAATTGTTGTATATGTAGGGGGATAGTTTTTCTGTAAATGTCAATGTCTTGTCCCTGTGTATTCCCGCAGATGAGAAGAAGCAAAAAATGAATAGTATTATTTATTTCATGTGTGGGTTTAAATTGAAGAAGAGTATGAAGTGATTTAGTGTACAATAAGGGCTGTTCAGAAGTAATTTTGGTGTGATATATTTTAAACCACATATTTAAGACTTAATATTTTATATCTACACATTGGTTGTGAGGTCTTTGTAACATATCCTTCGTATAACATCTCACTGAAGATGGCCACAAAAGGTGGCCAAAATATGTAGGAGGATTTTGATGTATACAATAAATTCATACACTTTAAATGCACTTGTTGGTTGTATTCTCATACTGAAATAAATGTACCTATAACCTTTATTTACAACTGTGCATAATCACCCTTCCACATAACCTCTTCCAACTTCAATACACTTTTGCTAACGTTTAACAAGTTTTTTAATTCCATCCTTAAAAAAGTCCTTTTCTTTCTCCCAAAACCACAGACAAACTACAGCCTTGACTTATTCATAAGAATTGAAGTTTTGGCCCCCGAGGTCTTCCTTCAGTTTGGGGGACAAGTGGAAATTGACAGAAGCAAGATACAGGCTGTAGACTAGATATGGCATCACTGTAAACCACAAACATGAAATGGTATCAGTTGTGGCGGCACTTGTGCAAGGCCTGGCATTGTTTTGTTGAAACAAGACATCAATTTCTGCCCCCTTCCTTGTGATGGTTTTTGAGACTTTTTAGGCTTTCAATACAGCGTTCTAAGTTCACTGTAGCACCTTTTCCCATGAAGTCAGTAACCACAACACCTTCAGAGTTCCAGAATACAGCCAACTTGACTTTTCCAGCAGAAGCTTAGTTTTGAATTTCTCTGGTGTTGGTGATCCTTCATGGCAGTATTCCAAAGACTGGCTTTTATTCTCAGGATCATAGTGATAAATCCAAGTTTCTTTAACTGTCACAATCCACCAAAGAAATCTCTCACTTTCCTCTTCAAAATGACCCAGAAGTTCCCTTGAAACTTTGACCCTTTCAGCTTTTACCCCATCAGTCAATTTTTGTGGTACCCACCTGCACAAACATTTTGGAATCCAAAAAGGATGAAAATGTGGCCTCCTTTCTCTTCAGAGTTTCCCAGTTTAAGAGTAATGTCTTTCTGATTGATTTGACAATTTTCTCAGATCAATTCTTCAATACGTTCTTGACAAATCTCATCTATTGCCATCACTGGCCTCCCCGACCTTGCTTTGTCACACTAACTTACTCTCCCCACTTCTTTTTGCTCTAACTGCTGTGCACAATGTCTAACTGTGCTTAGACCAACATACTTATCCTCATACACTGTCTGAATGTGGTAATGAATGTGGATACGACAAATTTTTCCACAGTCAAGAACTCAATGAATGGCATGCTGTTTGAACCACATTTCCTCACAGCCTTCCATTTCAACTGGCAGTGAACCAAAATTATGGACAGCTGTGGGTCCAAGATTATGTACGGTGGAGGTGAGATATCAAGTGACTACTTGCAACTGGTTGTATTTAGTTTTCATTAATCTAATCAAAAATGTAATAGAAGGTGGAAAACTTCTCAGCCTGTTCTCAAATACAAGACTGTGGTGGTAACATTCATCTGTGAGGTACTTTCCTGGCTTCCTTGGACGGACACAAGCAATTGCGTATATGTGTTAGAAAAGTCATTCCTCAAGCCATGACTTGAATCAATACAATACCTACTTAAGCAAACTGTCATCCTTTTTTAGAGCTCCTTGCAAAGTTTTTATCAGCTTGGCAGCATCACCTTTTTTCTGCCCCACATTATTGAGAGCTTGAACAGCGTAGAAGAGATCAGGTACTGTTGACGTCTCCCGTTCCAATACTTCACCAAGTATCTAGACACAAGAACATGATGGCACTTTGCAAATTTCACCAAATTTCTGGACTGATACAACTTTGAGAACATCTTTACAGTATAAAAACAACACATTTGAACCTCATTAACATGGAACCAGACAACATAATTTGTTTTGCACTATTTAAGCTCAACCAACTGCAAGAATACTGCATATTAAATTAAACTGATACAGCCCAATCTGTTATGAAGTTTGGATTTATCATAAAAATGTACAAAATATGGTAAAAGGATAACATGTGCAAGATACATAAGGAATGGATCATAATGCTGTATTTTGATATTTTATAGTCTGCAAATATTTAATGTAAACAGACAACTAGGGTTTGTTTCTCAACATGAGCAGGGATTCTTTTCTTTGTCACCACATCCAGTATGGCTCTGGAACGCACCAGCCAGAAATAACTAAAGCACCCATTTTGAAAAGCTGACCACTCACCTCCATCTAACGCTGAGGTCTAGGAAATGTAAAGCTTTACCTCCACTTTCTTCTATACACCTTCAAGGAAAAATGCTTAGAACACAAGGAAAAACCACCTTTCAACTTTACTGAAAAATACAACAACACCGTGCCATCCAAAGGGACACGCTGTGCCCCAGTGGGTAAACTGAATGGTGCTCCAGCTGCGGGAGAAAACTGGCATTTAACAGGCTATATGCTAAAGATTAATACAAACTACACAGACACCCATCAAATATATAAATCCAATGCAGAAAAACTGCAAGTCGTCTGAACAGAGAAGTAATCTGGTTAGGTTTAATGTACGACACCAAACCTATTTACTGTCAACAAGTTCAGGTACATGAACATACCATCTCTATATTTAGATCCTGGCATATGAAAAAAAATGGTCATCTCTATACCTTTGATTTATTTATCAATTAATTCTTGGTCCACTTAATGATGCTTTCAATTATTACTATTATAGTGCACTGAGAGATATTATTATTAAATGCTGAATTCGAAGAGATGCAGTAGGCAGCATTCAAAGTTTAATTTAAGGTAAAGTTAAAGGCTGTCCCTCAAAATACCATACACTGTGTAGAGGTAGACGTATTACTCTACACACACTCAGCCTCAGAGCTAGAAGAGGGTGAACTGTCAACACCATGCTCCAGCTGCTTTACCCCAGGTCTAATTTAAGATACTAGCCAGAACTTGACAGAAGGGATTGAGGAAAACTACCAATTTAAGACAGTTAATCTTAGGACTGAGATTTTAACCCAGGACCTCCCAAATACAGGAAGTGTATTAGCCACTGGACTGCAATGGTCACTACCTACATGCTAATAACAGAATCACTTCACAACAACCTGGAAATTGTCCAAAACCATTCTGAACATAAAGAATATACAAAGTCCCAAGCAGTGAATATTCAAAACTCAATGATTAAACATGACAAAATTACTAATCTGTACTGTGGTTCAGAACACAAATAACTCAGTTACATAATACCGATCACAGCTGGATAAAATTTGTTTGTAATACTGATATTAAACAGCCACCAGTAATCAGACAGCAGATCAGTCATACCAACACAGGTAAAAATTTTGATGTGTTTCAGTACACAAAGTTGATATCAGTCTTAACACAACTAAATTCTATTGTGTTTAACTGAATGACATATTGTGCCCTAGGCTAACACCATCCTCAGGGTCAGAAACAATTTTTAAAAAACATATTGAGGTAAATGCAATTCTAAAAAACATGATGTTCTATTAAACAAAAAAGAATTTGTGTTTAGAATAATATCAACTTTGTGCACAGAGTTACTGAACAACACAATGGGATGCCACATGTCAAAATCTGGTGTGTTTATTATAAACGACCTGATATAATGACAGGCTTTATCAGTTTATTACTTCCAAAGTACACCTTACACCAATGGGAAGGCAGAAAAAAAAGCTCAGAAATGGATGGATTTTAATGGGTATCACCATCTTCTGGCAAATAATTAAAATGCCAGTGGTCATGCATGTGCATCCAGTTCTGAGAATGCCACTTCATGAACTGGAACTGAAAGTGTTGGCAATAGTTATGTTGAGCAGGAATTTCAATTTAAGAAAAATGCAACTTGAAAAGGATAATGATTATGACAATACATGAAAATTCTTTAAAATACGAATTTTAACAGGCACTTTCACAGAAAATAAAGTCACCCTTCCCCTAATTGACTTAGTGCTGAATGAAACACTGTAAATATTCTGTTTAAAATGACAGTTTGCAATAAAAACAGCACCAGCACTCACAATGACCACAAAAAATCAATGGGCCATACATTCAGCATGCTGGAATTTATCTTGAACAGCCTCTTCATTGTTATGGACAACTATATTTGTCATGTCACATACCAGAAATAGCAATAATATCAAAATCTTCGTCAAACAAACAGCAAGTAAAGGACCAATTTTAAATTAAGGCAGCATTTTAATCCAAAGTACTGTCTTCTGAAAATTTTCATGGTTAATATCATTTTGTCATAGACGACAGTAAAGTTCTGTATGTCTGCATGAGTTTGTTAGTTTATGACTCTTTAATAATTTTTTACTTAATTATGAATACAATATCTTTTATTATCCTTTATTTGCCAATCCATCACTTTAAATGGGTAAACAGACTAGTATGGTAAAGGTCACCCCATGACACGTGTATGCAGGCATAGATGGAAGGAAGAGGCATAGGTACAACCCATTTGCATACTCAGCACTAAAAGGTGGTGGGCAGTCAGCACCATATCCCTGCCACTTTACTCCAGAGACTGACCCAGTACCAGTACCCACTTTCCATGAGGCTCTGTGAACCTTGGGGCTGTTCTGGACAGGCATGGAAAATCTTGCTCCCACTGGAATTCGATCCCCAGCCTGTCCAGTCTAAAACAAGTAGTTACACAGTTGCCAAATGCACTAGTAATTATCAAAAAGAAAAACAGAGAAAATATATTACACATTAGTGCAGAAGTTGGTATAAAAATATGAAACAAAACCAGACACAAGAAAGTATGCAATTATGCCTTGCTGCAATAATGCGATATAAACCCACGACACAGTAACAAGTAAGAAATTATTAAAAGCAAAGCTCAATAATATTTTTGGACAACAGAATCACATCAAAATTATATCATATAAACAAGTTAAGATTCCATCAGATGCAGGAATGCTTGTACCATTCATTTCATAGTAAAGGTGCTTCAAAACAAAAACTGAGAATGTGTTGACAAAATTAAGTCTCACAGGAATAGAAGGAGTAAAAAAATTACACAGCAAGAAGCTTCATAATTTGTACTCTTCATTAAAAATCACTCATGATCACATCCAGGACAAGACTGATGGAACATAAAGCACATATGGGCAAGGTAAGAAATGCATACTGAATTTCAGCCAGAGACCAGAACGTAAAAGATGACTTGAGAGATCTACACAAAGATTCCTGGATAATATTAAAATGAATTTCAAAGACACAGTACAAGGATTTCAAAAATAATTCCAATAGCTTGGGAAAGGGTCTGGTACAAGCTCTTGTAAGTAATATACCATTAGTTCACACAAAAGGTGGAGGATTTTCTGACCATATAAGTGACTATCAGTTTATTGAAAACACCCCTAGAACAATGCTTAAATTGTTTAACCAATGAAAAACAAGTGACATTAATGAAACCTTATCATACTGTCTGGAACAGTAAGTGATACAGAAATTATTTCACTGCTGTGTACTTGAAGTCTGGTAGAGATTATATAGTTCCAAAATACATGACTTGGATCAGCAAATAATATGACACCCAACAAGTATCCTGTGAGTAACAATACTCAGCTCACAATAAAATATATAAGTAGGGTCCATGCTGATACTCTGAATGAAACCTACAGCAGAGTCCGGGTAGTTAAACATTTGTCTAAAATGTTTCCCATTAAGAACGGCTCGAAACAAGGAGATGCTTTAACACTATTGCTTTTCAACTCTGCTTTAGAGTATGCCATTAGAAGCGTTCAGGTAAACCAGGATGGCTTGAAATGAAATGGTACACATCAGCTTCTGGTTTATGTTGACGATGTTCATATACTGGACAAAAGAGTACATACTATAAAGAAAAACACAGAAGCTTGAGCAGTTGCTAGTACAGAGACTGGACTAAAAGTAAATGCTGATAAAACTAAGTACATGGTCATGTCTTGAGATCAGAAAGCCGGTAAAATTTACAATACAGAGATGGATAATAGCTCCTTTGTAAGGGTGGAACAGTTCACATATTTGGATACAACTTTAACGAATCAAAGTTCTATTCAGGAAGAAATTAAGAGCATACTGAAGTCAGGGAATGCTTGCTATCATTCCATGCAGAATCTTTTGTCTTACAGTTTTCTATCCAAAAATATAAAGATTAAGATACACATAAATATAATTTTGCCTGTTGTTTGGTGTGGGTGTGAAACATGGTCCCTCACATTGAGGGAGGATCACAGACTGAGGGTGTTTGAGAATAGGGTGCTAAAGATAACATTTGGACCTAAGGAGGATGAGGTAATAGGGAGTGGAGGAAACTACCTAATGAGGAGCTTCATGATCTGTACTGCTCACCAAATATCATTCAGATGATCAAATCCAGAAGAATGTGGTGGGTGGGGCAAGTAGTATGCATGGGAGAAAGAAGAGGTGTATACAGGGTTTTGATGGGGAAACCTGAGGGAAAAAGGCCACTAGGAAAACCCAGGCATAGATGGTAGGATAATATTAAGATGGATCTTCAGGATGTGGGATTGGGGGACATGGACTGGATTGATCTGGCTCAGGACAGAGACAGGTGGTGGGCACCTGTAAACACATTAATAAACCATCAGTTTCTATAAAATATGGGGAATTTCTTGACTAGCTTAGAACTGGTTAGCCTCTCAAGAAGGACTCTGCTCCAAACAGTACGTATGTCAATGCTGACATTACTTTGTATTAAATTACTTATCATATGTTCTGTTGGTTTAAACATTTTATATTGACATGTATACTGTAAACCCAAAGTCCAAGATCTCAATCTAACCATACAAAAATGAAGTTGCAGTTGTAATTTTATTTTATGTATTTTAATGGCCTGAAGATGACACCCTGGTGACTGAAACATGTAGCCATATAACCTGTTTGATAAAACATAATAAATAGTTGCGGTGATAGTGAATGGGATGCAGTGTCTGAACTAAGACAAGACTAGTAATTCAACAGAATCCCCGTCTAATACTCGGGCAAAAAAATAATTCATAAAATTAAATGTGCCCATATATATTTGATCAAGTCCATAAATAACCACATCGCTTTTTCAACTGATGAGCTGATGAATTTTGTAGAGAGGATGGCTTGGTCTTTGATGCTAAAGACCAAAACAAAGTTACCTTTGTACGTATTATACGCCTACAATTTACTTTTAATAAAAACTCCCAGTTATTCCACATATCTGAGTTTTATCAACTGTCACAAACCATTCTACACTAACCTTAACAATGTCAGCAACAGGCAAAGTTCCACAGGATGGCAGAGATTTCCAGGCACTGCTCACATAGTACAATGACTCTGGTGTACCTGTACCATTTCCAGCATTTGCAAGGAGAAATTTACATACTTCCTGAAATTCAAGCAAAGTGGCACATCTCATACACACAACTATCCTAATTTTCTTTAAACGAGACATTCCTGTTTTAGAATCAGATCACAAATATACATTTATTCAATATCAGTCACACTGAAATAAATAGCAGTACAGAAAGTACACACATGCCTAGTGTAAAATGATACAAAATTTGTGCAGTTTATACAACACTTACGTATGCAGACAGAGAGAAAAAACAAAAGTAATATTTCATCATTTTATATTACTCATTTGTGATTCAGTAATTTACTCCGTAACAAAAATTACTTCTAAATCATTGCAAAATCTAGCCATGCTAGCAGAATTGAAATTTTTTTTATCAAAGTATTAAACACTGTCAAAATATCATAATGTAGCTCCATACTGCTTGACAGTCATAAACATATGTTTGGTTGCATGTTCAGAATAAGCAATATTAGTGGAGTGTACCACCTGGCACAATCCAAAATATGCCAGTTTTAAAACAGGAAATTTTCAAAGAACATATACAAAAAGGAAAACTGCACATTCATCTACATAACAATCCAACATCCCATGTTTCCAGTAGTGTACACACACACACACACACACATAAAAGTACTGTTTTTATCACACTACTTGAGAATAGTACCATCACGGGAATGGTGAATCTTTCAATGCGACTGAAGGAATTGCTTGTGTCGCGTGCTTATGTCCGTCAAGACGGACAAAGGTTAGGGGTGTTGGATAGTGTTAGTGTCACAGTTAAGTGTCTCGTGTCTCACATACATGGTGAAGTGTGCCGACTGGGCTACCAACTCACCGACCATCATGCTGAAAGATCGGTGATGGCACTATTCTCAAGGAGATGTTTTTATAATTTTATGTCTTATATTCCTGCAATTGAAGCCTTTTAATTCTCAAGTTTAAATCTTCTTCATATATATATATATATATAGGCTTCTTGTATCAGACAACCGTCATATATGTTTACACACTTTTGTAATGTATTTTGATGTAAGGGGTGATATCCATCTTACATTTCAGTTTGCAAGTTTTTCTGCGTCTTTGTTATTGGATGAAGCCTGAAGATGGCTCAAAACCAGAGCCAAAACTAGTTGCCTGTAAAAAAGTTTTAATGTTGTTTTCTGACAATGAATAAATATATACTTGCAACATAATTTAATATACCCCTTTCCTTCTTAAATTAATATGCATTTATTTAATAAATTTCAATCAACCACGTCAAAAAAATACTCTTTGGCTACGCAGACTACTCAAACCTTCATTACATCAATATCCGACACCAGTCATTACCTGTGGTTTCGGTACTGTTTCTCCCAGCAGTTTGTAGCCTAATACAGCATAATGAACCGACGGTAGGTCCTGCAGTTCCCAACCAACATTTAAAACTTCTTTTAATCGAATCCTGTCTGAAGCTGACAAGTATGACGCCGTTGTCGTAGCACCATCACTGACACACGCTAGTGTACCAATTAGCAGCAGAAAAGAAACTCCAACTGAAAAGCACATAAGTTTACTTGGTTATCATTCCACAGTTCTGTTGAACCCAAGAGGTTAAATAGAATGCCTGCGAATGTGGGCAGAACAAATAGCAAGTATAGTCACAGCGATCTCCGGCCGGAGCTCTTAAAAGCTGCAATTAATATTTAACACTCCAAAACAGGGATAATTCGAAACTGTATCTCACCTGTCTTCATTTTCCGTTCAGCAGCTCAAACGCCGGGCCACGTTGGCTTCCTATACAACCACGGTGGCGAGTCCAAACTCTTCCATGATATCACGGATAAAAATTATACCAATATGGAGCGAATAAATATCAACATGCTTTAATGTATACAGTGTAAAAAAGCGGTATTAGTAAGCCCAAATTAACTTTAAGTACTGAATTATTATATTCATACAATACATTTCAAAACTATCACTAAGAATTATTAAAAATAATTATGATTGATAACAGGCAGACGACTGGCCAACTTTTTAACGTGAAACATGGCAGACGACACGAGATCTCCACGTGTTAGTGTCTGCACATGACCACGCAATGTAACAAACATCAGGTATTCACAACCCTTGATTTAGTGTACTCAAATGTTTGAGATAATATAAGCATTATTCACATTCGCCTACATAAAAGGCTGCGGGAATAGGAGCTGAAAAAGAAAATCAATTTACTGAGGAGTAGGCCACAAAAAAAACATTTTACAGTTTTATATAAAGTACATAGTAGATGAATGTTTAATATGACATAAAACATACACTTGGATAACTTCCGCACAAGAACCAAAGTAAAATCAATTGGTTACACTATACAAATGAATTTCACCGGAGTATGGTGTAAAAACAGCAGGCTCACAAAAATAAGTATTCATCACCTAAGTTGAAGGTATATAATTTAGAGACTATGCTACTTTATGTGCTGTTGAAATGTTTGTACTGATCATCTTTCTATAGAAGATAATTGGAAGTGCAAATTCATTCCTGCTCACAAATACAATTTGATGAGCACTATGAGGGACACTGCACATCTAGCTGCTGCAGAATATGCAAATTAAACATAATACACAGTTACTGGATTACATTTTTCTACTGTTGCAGTAAGACCCTTTATTGATATATTCTTAAGATATATTTTATGTAACATCATGTTTTTAGAACAATGTTCCAAAAACTTCTTTTTGACATAATCTGCTGGTAAACTACTATACTGGAATGAGTATACAAATGTCTTTACAGTATGTAAAACATCACACTTGGTTTGTTTTATATCAACATGAAACTGCATAGTACAATTCCCATTTATAGGAACATAAAAATTTGAATGTTGATTGAATGCAGTACCTGGTAATGTTGTTTACTTGTTACTCTTGCTTTTAATACCTTCAGCTGGGATGCTTATCAGCATACTTTTCAAAGGCTGCACACCTACTTGTGTGTTGTATGTTTTAGAACTAGAGGACAAGCCCATTAGAGTACCAGCAAATGTTATTCTTGGTAAAGATGGCACTGTTTGGAAATATAATTTGAGGAGTACAGGAAAAATACACTCAAAATATTTGCCATACATAATATTGTCTAAAATGTTTCCAGGTTTTAATTTATGGACTGTACACATAAATGCTAACATTACCTTTCATATAAGTCAGTGTGCATCGTACCTGTTTACACTGCTGGCATATTAATTTTATTACTTAAACTGTTGATCGTGAACATAATGTGACAAGTAAGCAAAATAAGACGCATAGTCTCTTTCATTGCCTGTATATTTGTGTATCTCCTTAAACATTATTCTTGAACATATAGCAGAAGTACTCATCTAAAACTAGAGCAATGTGCAATCATCTACAAAGTTCATGGTTCATTAACTGTTCGCATATGGTTTCTGAAAGGCTGGAAATACTTTACTGTAAATTTTTTAGGGAAGTACAGGGGATCACTACTACTATGCTTTGTTCACATATTGTTGTACACCGCACCTTACACCTTTACATGCTGAAATCTCAGTAATTGCAGCCCAACATATGAGCCTTCTGTTCAAAAAATGCCAAAGTTTAATTTCAATATTTCATAACTCAGTCCATCTTAAGCTACAAATATTGTTTTCTTTCTTTCGGAAAGCTTCCATTATTCAGACAATACAAAAAAAAAAAAAAAGAGGAAACTGACTGGATATATATATATATATATATAATAATAATAATAATTTAATCAACTGGATATATATATATATATACTTTTCTGATTAAATAAAGTGGCACTCAGTAATACTAAAACATGAACTCAGTTTCACATCTTAAAGGACAGCATCTTGATTACACTTTTTTAATATGAAGTAATTTTCAGCATATTTTTAAAATTTGAAAACAAATCGCATTTGTCACCTTGCTGATCCATGCCCTAAGAAGGAACTGTCCTGCCTTTTCTGAAGATATATACATGAGGATTCTCTTGGGATATGATGCTGCATCATGGGTAATGTGTTTCTTACATATCAAGGCCCATGTTGCCCCATAATATCAGGAAACTGATTACTCAGTGTGGCATCATTACACCACTGTGAAACTCTCAAATCTTGCAGAGGACTGTTATCTTAACCACTGCACCCAGATTTGCTCAAGGACCAGCCCTGCTTTCTGACCAACTGGTGCAAGGCTAAAGAGGCTAGAGAATGAAGCTGATTACACATCATAAACAAGTTTAGAACAGCATTACCTTCATAGTGTAGTGTTTGGGCACAGGAACAACTGAAATCTAAATATCTATACACAGAAAATAAAGTAATGTATATATGTCTGTCAGTATGAAAACAATACTTGAGGTATGGTATTATATTTTCATGTGCAGGCCACATAATATTGCTGTTACGGTCTAGAATTTTATGTATTATAAAGATGATTAGAGCTCCTCTTTCATTCTGTAGTCTGTCTTATGAGAGGTCCATAGCCTCTTCCAAAGCAAGTTCTTCACCATGTGCAATCTAGTGCTTCCTCTTTCAATTCCAGTATTCTGTCTTTTCCTTTAAGGTCATCCAGTAGCTACTTATGTCTTCTTCCAGTCACTTCTATTCTTTCCTTCCATTTTTCCATCAATATTGTGCTTTAGAAGGCAGTTCCAATGCAAGATGTGACCAAGCCACTAAGCATTTATTCTTTTCATTGTATGTAGTTCTATTCTCACCATTTTACATGCCAATTCTAAATGGTGCATTAATATTTGAATAAAGGTTGACCAACTAGATGACACTTGCTTTATTATATATTGCTCAACATGTTTCAGACGTTAATACGTCCATCTTCAGGAGCTATTAACGTCTGAAACATGTTGAGCAATAT
>Ga0131853_10002473_pt1 | contig 32987 bp, 42 predicted proteins | sample TergutLab28metaG_FD_92764 | JGI IMG/M metagenome (GOLD analysis project Ga0131853, IMG submission 92764) | Labiotermes labralis P1 segment gut microbial communities from Petit-Saut dam, French Guiana - Lab288 P1 (version 2) (version 2) | ecosystem: Host-associated > Arthropoda: Insects >... | reverse complement strand
CTGCATTTCGGGCGGAACATTATTGCCAAATTCATATTTCAATCCGGGAAACGCAACGGCAATGTAGCCGCCCTTTTTAACATAAGGAATAAGCTCGGGTAGCATTTGCTCGTTGTCGCCAAACACATTGTATGCGCCCACCGAGAAAATCACATCGAAATAACCTTTGGCAAAGGGCAAGGGCTGTGTAGCGTCCAACATCATGGAAATAACGTTGTTGGTAATGTCAAGTGACTCGAAGCGCTGATGATTTTCGGTCGGGTCGGCATATAAGTCGGTGGCGAAGACTTGCGCGCCGTGCGCTTGCGCCAAGTACACCGCCGACAACCCCAGCCCGCAGCCTAAATCGAGGATGCGCATGCCTTTGGTGATGGGGAAGTGCGAAGCCAATTCCTCGGCTTGGCGTATTCCGTTGGGTCCCCACATGGTAGCGTTGAGGAACGCACGATTATCGGGGTTGCTCATAAATTGATTGATAAATGTGTTCATGGTAATCTCTCTTGTGTGTCAATGCGGCCGTCCACAAAAGTGAAGCGATAAAGCACCTCATGCGGATATTGATCGCTCGGGTCGCGGTGCCATGAGCCGTAGGTCACCTCAACTTCCGCGTGCGTGGCGAACTGGCCGTCGTGCACCACTTGGCGCAATTCCATTGTGCTCCAGTCTGCCCGCGCAAAACCTGCCCGTGCCGTGGCAATGAGCAACATGCCGTCTTCCTCAACGAAGTGGTAGTGCAAGTTTGCCGCCAGCCATGCCTCGGTGTAATATTGCAGCAGATGGCTGCGCAGGTCGTTAAAATTTGCAAAGCCGGAGCTTGGCTGCAATTCAGCGAATACGGGATCATTAGGCCCTTCGGTGATGTGCTCCCATGCAAACGCACCGCGCAGGTTCCACCAATCTTCCCAAAATTCACCTGCCGCAACGATAACGTTCATCGCTTCTTGTGTCATGCGGGATTCATCGATAGCAGGCGGCGTTGTGCCGCAAGCGGCCAGCAGTGCTAGCATGGCCACTGCGGCGATTAATGCAATGATGCGTTTCATCGTGATTCTCCTTTAACTTAGTGCGTTTTGCCAGCTGCGAAAGCCCTGCCAGACGCCAAAAATCGCAAGCGCAAAGGAAATAAGCGCCATCACCCCTGCCGGAACCGATATGAAATTTGGCGAAAAAAAGTACCACGTGCCGCCTTGTGTCAATGCAGCTATACCATTCAATACTTGGCCCAAAGCCGTGATAATCGCGCCGATGAATATCAATATCATCAGTCAATCCTCCTTATGATAGTAGCCGAAACAGATTGAATGCTGCAATCACCAAACCGATTCCGCCCATCCAGTCATTGCCGGCCAAAAAGAAACCAATAGAACCCAACACACCGCCAATAATCCCCATCACTTGTGCGATTGTACCTAGCATCGCGTCGTCCTCCTTTTGTATTAGTCAGTATGCCTATTCATACAGCGGAAACTTCGCACACATATCATTCACCATGCCGCGAATTTTATCCGCGCTGTTGTCGAAGTCCGTGGCTGTCAGATACACGCACTCGGCGATGAGGTCCATCTCTGCTTCCTTAAAGCCGCGGGTGGTCACCGCCGGTGTGCCTAGGCGAATGCCGCTGGTGACAAACGGGCTTTGCGGGTCATCCGGAATGGTGGATTTGCTGACGGTGATATACACTTCGTCAAGCCGACGCGACATTTCCTTGCCGGTGATGTCAAACTTGCGCAGGTCAAGAATCATCAAGTGGTTGTCCGTGCCGCCGGAAATCAAGGGCATGCCGCGCTTGAGCAAGCCGTTAGCAAGGGCTTGCGCGTTGTTGATGATCTGCTGTTGATAGGCCTTGAACTCGGGTTGCAGGGCTTCGCCAAAGCTTACGGCTTTCGCGGCAATCACGTGCATCAGTGGCCCGCCTTGGTTGCCGGGGAACACCGCGCGGTCGATGATGCGCGCCATGTCTTCGCCGCACAGAATCAACCCGCCGCGTGGGCCGCGCAGAGTTTTGTGTGTGGTTGTGGTCGTCACGTCAGCATACGGTATGGGCGAGGGGTGCAGACCCGCAGCCACCAGCCCTGCAATGTGCGCCATGTCGACCATGAAGTAGGCGTTCACGCTTTTGGCAATGGCACCCATGCGCGCAAAGTCAATGCTGCGGGCATAAGCCGAGGCACCGGCCACGATCATCTTAGGTTGCACTTCTTTGGCTTGAGCTTCAAGCGCATCATAGTCAATAAAGCCGTCGTCGCCCACGCCATAAGGCACGAACTTATACAGCTTGCCGCTTTGGTTCACGGGCGAGCCATGGGTAAGGTGCCCGCCGTGGTCAAGGTTCATGCCCATGACGGTGTCGCCGGGTTGCAGCAGGGCGGAATACACCGCCATGTTGGCCTGTGCGCCACTGTGCGGCTGCACGTTGGCGTGTTCTGCACCAAAGAGTTCTTTCGCGCGGTCAATGGCGATTTGCTCCACGTCGTCCACGTGCTCGCAGCCGCCGTAGTAACGCTTGGCCGGGTAGCCTTCGGCGTACTTATTGGTGAGCACACTGCCCATGGCGGCCATGACTGCGGGGGTCACGAGGTTTTCGCTGGCGATAAGTTCGATATTGCGTTTTTGCCGCGTGAGTTCTTGTTGCATGGCCGCGCCCACGGCGGGGTCGGCGGCTTGTACAAAGCCGATGGTGTCGATGAGGTTGTTGAACATAATGATTTTTCTCCTACTGAATTTATTCGTATTGATTTAATGCGTCGGACGATATAATCGTCATCCCTGCATGTTTTAAAACGAGCCGATCATCTCAATGGGATGAAAGCGCACACCAAGCCACGCCAACGGCACAAACAAGCTAAATGCAATCACCACAGCGATAGTAATGCCAAACGTCAGCGGACCGATCACGGCAAAAACGCGTTGCCATAGCGTGGGTGGTGGGGGCGGCGGTTCAGTTTCAGTGATGGTTACGCTGTTGTGTTCGCTGTCAAATGAGTAAAGCCACACCAGATATTCGCCTGCCTCCAAGGATATTCGCCGGGTGTGGTTGCTTTCCGTCATGAAAAATTGGGTAATGGCATTTGATTCATCACAAAATAAAGTTACCCAAAAGTTGCCGCTATTCCATGTGAACAGGAAATAGCTGTCTTCTTCCACGGTCCAAGGAAAAAAGATGGACTCTTGCGGGCCAATCACAAGGGCTTCGCCCAACACAACCACGCTGGGTGGAGGCATTTCGGTGATGGTTAGGCTGTGGCCGACGGCACCACCCCAGTTTGCACCAGCAGTCGGCCCTAGCCACACCGTGTATTCCCCGGCCGTCATATGTTGCGTTCTGGTGTAGAGGGCTTGGTTCAGCCTAAAGCTGCTGATGGTTGCCCCATTTGCGTCGAGTACCACCACCCCAAAATCGCCGCTGTACCATGTGAACAGGAAATAGCCGTCTTCTTCCACCTTCCACGCAAATGCACGGGCTTCATACCGAGTGATGCTTGAGCCATTCGCCCAGCACAACAGGCGCAAGCAGCGGTTCGGTGTCAGTGATGATCATGCTGGGGGCAAAGCTGCCCGCAAAAGTATGAGGCCAAGGCGTAAAAATAAGCGCATATTCACCCGCCGGCAAGTGTCGCGATTCTGGCTGACGGAGGGGAAGCATGCGCAACGTATATAGGAGTTCAAATTCGCTGTTGCGCACTTCTACGAAAAAATCGCCACCATTGTAAGCGAACCAGAAGTATCCGTCTTCTTCCACGGTGAAGGTAAACACGCTAACTTCTATCTGGCCAGTTGTCATGGGTTGCCCCAGTGTGACGCTGTGCGGCTCCTTAGCTGTGATGATTACGCTTGCGTTGATCTCTCGGCCAGCGTCAAACGCGGAAAACTGCAGCGTGTATTCGCCCGCCGCCAAGGCAATGACCCATGTGTCACTGAAAAAGAAGGAAACGCCTTGGTGAATGATTTGGTCGTCCATGCACAGCACGGTGATCCAAAAGCCACCCCCGGGATTCTGCGTATCAACGAGGAAAAAGCCATCTTCTTCCACCATCCACGCAAAATCGGCGGTTTCATCTGCCGCAGCTGCAAATGCAACCGGCTCACCCAACACAACGCGCTCAAGCTCGTCAAACGACGGTTGTGCCGCCGCACTCACCGCGCCCACGCTAAACAGCAGCGCAAGCACCAGCAACAAGCTAAGTATTTTCTTCATCACAAATTCCTCCGTTTATTCTAAATCAAACTGTCCGGCGAACGATCAAAAACGCAATGTAGAAGACTACCGCTAGAATCACAGCGGCAATCACAACACCGATGCCAACAAACAGCGCGTGCTGCAAGATATCAATAATGCTTGTCCAAAGCGAACCGGCCCCCATGGTGAAGCCAAAACTATGCGAATTGAGGAATTCCGTTTGCAGAATATATTCGCCGGCGGGCAGGTGCACTGTTCTGGCGCGGCGAAGGCCACCGAGCTCAAAACTATCCACCACTTGGCCATTCGGTGTTGTGATTCGCACGTAAAACTCGCCGCCGGATGTCGCTCGCACACGCAACCAACCGCTTTCCGATGCCGTAATCGCCGTTGCACCAAAACGGTCCGGCATATCTCTGAATGTAAACGGCTCGTCCACAAACCAAACATCTCCCCGTGCGGAGGCACTTACTGCGCCCACGCTAAACAGCAACGCGAACACCAGCACTAAGCTAACTAATTTTTTCATTTGAATTCTCCTTTTGTGTTGAATGAAGCAGCGGGCGGCAAAATGCCGCCCCTGCACGAGAGCTTGTTTTTCGGTTAAAGCTGGATTATTGCAGGGCATTAAAGGCAAAGAAACCACCAAGGCCAATTAGCCCCAACCCGACCACAACCGCCAGCGCAATGAGAATTGCACGCAGCCAGTTAAATGTATCCGGGTCTTCCGGGCGGTTGATGTTCGTGTTGTAGGCTTCGGCACATTGTGTCTCGGCAGGTTGTTGCGCAACGGCAGTGACTGCGCCCACGCCAAACAGCAGCGCGAACACCAGCAGGATGCTAAGCAGTTTTTTCATGTGAGTTCTCCTTTTGTTGTGATATAATCATGGGCAGTATGGTGTGAAATCGCCAAGTTTATCGCACAAAGAATATGATTAAAAACCCCGCAATGCCTGCTGCCACAACGCTAGTCAATGTGATGAATCCTTGGCTGAGGAAAACATCAACGAAGAAAATGCGTATGACATCCCAAAGCGTGGGCGGCGGTTCGGGCAGCGGCAAGGCTTCAATGTGCTGCGTTGACGTGGCAGACACGCGCACCAACCGGCGGCCGAGCAAGTCAAGATAATCTGTGTCAGCAGTGTTAAACTGCATTAGGGTATCCAGCCTGTTTGCCGACGAATCAAAGCCGAAGTTCGGTGCATTCACAATTTGATTTGTCGTGTTTGTGTCGGTGCACAAGGCAACTACGCACAACTGAATGCGTAGCTCGCCGCTCCACGGGGCTGCGTTGTTTTGACGCACATGCAGTTCTTCACGCAAGCCAACCACGCGGCTGGAAAAAACACGCACCGGCTGTTGGTTGTCCGGCAAGGCTGCAAAGCTATGCACCTCGATGGGTTCAAGTGTGTAGTTCGTTGGGTTTTGCGCGTCACGCACAACCTCGTACACTCGCCAATGCACAAACGCCGTTGGCCCGCCTGCACTTGTGGCACGGCGGCTTTGGGCATCAAAGCCATTGCGTGCATTGGTTGCGGTGTTGTCAAATGGCGTCCAAAACATCAATCGCAATTGGTCTGCGCTGGCTTGCGCCATTAGCCGCATGATGCGCACTTCGCTGTCCACGCTCCAGCCTTGTTGCGGAGTGGTGGTTGCTACGGCATTAATCATCCCCATGCCTAGCAGCGCAAACGTCAATAAAATGCTAAGTATTTTCTTCATGTGCGCTCCTCTTGTTTACTGTATGATGAACAGCAGCACTGTGATCACCGCCACCATCACGGCGGAAATCGCAGCATAAATCCAAACATTTACGTCTGCGCCAAACACAAATTGCAGCCCGCGCATGAGCACGGTAAGTAGCATCAAAATGCCCGCGATGGCACCGGCAACCCCGGCAATGCCGCCCAGCCGCGGCGCAACGTTATCGAAAAAATTAATCCACCAGTCGGGCCGGGTGTCGTTGACGTAGGTCTCGTCATTTTCTTGGATATAATCATCGTATGTGTATGCTGGTTGCACCGCCAGCGCAGGCACGCCCATGCCCGCCAGCAGCAGCATTGCCAGCAAAACAGCCAGTAACTTCTTCATGTCGAAGCTCCCTCTTTATGATTTATTCATATTATACACTATTTTGCGCCGCAATGCAAGCAAAAAATGCCCTCCTCAACGAGAAGGGCATAATCAGCATTCGCTAACTAAACAGACCGCTAATCCAGCCGCCAATAGTGCCAAATGCGTTGCCAATCCAAGCAAACACATCCAACACAGTGGGGAGTGTGTACACAATGAAGTCGCGCACGGTGTAGGAAATGTCGCGCGCCGTGCCCAGTGGGTCAGTGATAGCATCAAAAATGGCACGCCACCAGCCCACGGTGTTGTCTGGGTCGCGTCCGGGATTGACATAGATATCCGGATCAGGATCCGGCGAGGGGTCGCAGCTGCAAAGCAAACCGTCTTCGGTGTTGTATGCGCAGTCGCATTCCCAACCGTGATATCTGGCCATGGCTCCCACTGTGCCTAAGCCCACCAGCAGGCTGAGCGTTAAGAGTATCGCAAGCAGTTTTTTCATGGGTTGTCTCCTTCATGTTTTATCAAATGATTCTTAATTTTAGCAGCAGTCGGCTAGGGTAATCGACATCAAATAATATGCCGGGCCGTAGTCCGCTTGGTTTTGTATGATGGCGTAGTGGTGCAATTGCCCGGTTGCGTCTTCAAACGCAATGCCGTTCCACGGCAGCGTGCCCATGCTGAAAAAGTCGGCAATCTCCAGCATTTCACCGGGCGCCAGCGCATCAGCAACAGGGAAGCTCACACTTAACGCAAACACAATTTGCTCGTCTTCATCGGTGTGGTTAAAAAACACCACCGCCAAATTATACAGTGTTTGCTCGGCCTGAATGCGCAGCACATCGCGTGTTGCAGTCATGCCATGCTCAATGGTTTCGTCAATGCTAAAAACATGCGTCGGCGGCGGCAGTTCACCAGAGGCGATAAAGATTTCCAAGCCCGTGTCTATGGGTTCGGGTGCGCCGGTGTAGGGTTGGGTTACTTCAACGTCATTATCCGTGTAGTCGGGGTAGTTGTTTGCCGTGCAGGCAAACATGGCAATCGCAACCGCTGCGGACATCAGAACAATCAGCGCTGTTTTCATGCAAAGCCCTCCTTGGTTAATATAGCCGCTATCAGTATAGCACAATTCGGCTGCGCCGTCAAGCAAAATTTGAAATTAGTTACAACATTATAACTTGCAATGCCGCAAAAATTGTGCTATAATGGTAGCATCACGTGATGGAGGTCGTTTGCATGAAAAAATTACTTAGTCTTTTGCTAGCCGTGCTTATGTTGGGCAGCGTGTTTGCCGTAGCTGTAAGCGCGCTGCAAGACATCCCGCCCGCGCTTATCGCCATTGAAGCCGACTGGAACGGCGACATTATGCTGGCGCCGCACGGGTCAGGTCCAACGGAATTGTTCACGCCCGAGAACTTAACCATCACGCTCGTTTTTGACCGTGGCGAACGTGAGGTGTTGCAAAACTGGAATCCTTGGCGCGAAAATCTGAGCCGTTGGGATGAACGCGAGCACCATGAGGATTGGCGCGTGTATTGGTCGCTGACTGGAGATGGCATCGACTTTGGGGTAACATTCTATTTCCAGCAACTTAGCACTGCGCAAGTTTGGCAGGCTGAACGCTTGATTGTGCCTGCGCCAAGCGAAGCCGTTGCGCAATTTCTCGCAGAAAATCCACCAATTGAACTTACACTAAATGAACCAATGAGAGCAACTACGGGTTGGCCGAATGTTTATGTTTTCACGCCGCAAGCCGACGATGGCTATTGGTTTGCGGTGCAGGGTACTGTGCCTGTGAGCATCGTTATCAGCCCAGGTGACGGCAGTGGTGGAATATTCTCAAGCGGGGTTACATCCGGCCACTTGTTTCAAGCGCAAGCGGAGCTGCCATACCATTTGTTCATCTTCACTGAGCCGGGTAGCGAATACACCATCACCATCACTGACGTTAACCCCGAGCCCCCATTTTCTGGCCCTGTCGCTTGGTTTTTGAACCTTGTAGACCTATTTCTGGATTGGACATGGGACGCGTTACCGTTTTGGCTTGCCGTTGCGATTAACTTGCTCTCTATACCCATCGTTTTTGCGGTGGCTTTCGTTTTTTTGCTTCCCAGCCATCTCCTTTGGTTGCTGTTCACGCGGCTACCTCCCCGGCCTCGAGCCGCATGCTCGTAGGGGCGGAGCTGCGCTCGTCCGAGCCTCTTCATCGCGCCCGCGGCGGCACCAATTACGCATTACGCATTGCGAATTACGAATTATCAGGAGCCCCCATGCCCATCTTCGCCATCGCCGACACCCATCTTTCCTTTGGCAGCGCAAAGCCGATGGATATCTTCCCCGGCTGGGGCAACCATGCCCAACGCCTTGAGGCCAACTGGCGCAAGCTCGTGCGCGACGACGACACCGTGGTGCTGCCCGGCGACATCAGCTGGGGCATGACCCTCGAACAAGCCTTGCCGGACTTTCAGTTTTTACATGGCTTGCCGGGGCGCACAAAAGTCATCATGAAGGGCAACCATGACTACTGGTTTTGCACGCGTCGCAAAATTGAAGATCTGTGGGCAGCGCATGGGCTAACGAGCCTTGTGTTGTTGCACAACAACGCCATTGAAGCCGAGGGCATGGCCATTTGCGGCAGCCGCGGCTGGTTTTTCGACAGCGACGAGCCACACGACACTAAAGTCCTTGCGCGTGAGGCCGGGCGGCTGCGCACGTCGATTCAGGCGGGCAAGCAGCTCAGTGACAAGCTCTGCGTGTTTCTGCACTATCCGCCCATCACACAGGACCGCGTGTGCGAGGAAATCAACAGCGTGCTGCAAGAAGAGGGCGTTGCGCGATGTTACTACGGCCACCTGCACGGCAGCGCCGCCAAGCGGGCCTTCGTGGGCGAGCGCAACGGCACGCACTACGACATTGTTTCGGCGGACGCGCTGGGGTTTTGCCCGAAGTTGGTGACTTGTTGCACTGCGGGGAGTGATACTCCCCGCCTATAACGGTCATGTCATGGGCGGGCGTGATACGCCTCGCGTGCTTTATCGTAACATCTTGCGCGTACCACGCGCACCACGCCGCACACTCGTTATAGGCGGCGTGTATTACGCGGCGCAGCTTCTTTTTGCGCCCACATCCACCAAAGGAGAAAGCGCCATGCACCTCGGTCAACGCATCATGATTATGGGCTATTGCGGCAGCGGCAAAAGCAACACTTGCTCGACAGTTAGGCGAGCGTCTCGACCTGCCTGTAGTGCACTGGGACACCATTTGGTGGATGCCCGGCTGGGTAGAACGCCCGCTCGATGAAGTCTATGCCATGCACGCCGATATCATAGCGCAACCTACGTGGGTGTTTGAGGGCTACAACAAAGCAACGCGCGATGAACGTGCCGCACGCGCAGACACCATCATTTTTCTGGACTTGGGGAGAGGCATTCGTCTGTGGCGTGTGCTCAAACGCTGCGTGACACATCGCAACAAGCCTCGCCCATGCATGACAGAGGGCTGCCACGAAACACTCAATCTGAATTTTTTGCGCTTTTTGTGGCTTGCGCCCCGAAAACCCAAATATGACGACAAGCTCGCTTGGCTGGCAAGCCTTGCACCCCACAAGCGAGTGATTATCCTCAAAAACAGGCGTGCGGTGAAGAATTTCCTCGCAGGATTGGAGCAACCATCATGAACCTCGGCCAACGCATTATGGTGATGGGCAACAGCGGCGGCGCAGGTAAAAGCACGCTTGCGCGTCGCTTGGGCGAACAGCTCAACCTGCCCGTGGTGCACGGAGATGTGCTTGGCCATCAGCTCGGTTGGGTGCCCTTCCCAAAGGATGAAGTTGAGCAAGCGTTTTTTGCTGCGGCTGCGCAACCTGCGTGGGTGATTGAAGGCGAGTATCGCTCGTGTGCATTTGAATATCGGCTTGAGCGTGCCGACACGATGATTTTTCTTGACATCAATGTTATGGTTTGCCTGTATCGCGCGCTGAAACGCCGGGTGAGCTATAGCAGCAAAGCACGGCCATGCAAACCCGAAGGCACTGTTGAGCAGATATCTTGGCAGTTTCTTAGCGCGGTGTTAGCGCGGCGAACGCTCAAACGCCGCAAAACGCAAATCTTGGCACGGCTTGCAGAAATTGAGCCGCCCAAGCAGGTGTTTCACCTAAAAGGCAGGCGCGCCGCAAAGAATTTCCTCGCAGAATTGGAGCAAACACCATGAACCTCGGCCAACGCATCCTCATCATGGGCAACAGCGGCAGTGGCAAAAGCACCCTCGCCCGGCAACTCGGCGAACGCCTCGACCTGCCCGTGGTGCACATCGACACGCTGTATTGGCAGCCCGGTTGGCTGCTCAACCCAAAAGAACAGCGCGACCAAGCCATCCAAGCCGTTGCCGAACAACCCGCTTGGATATTCGACGGCAGCAAGCAGCTCAGCCAGGCCGACACCGTCGTCTTCCTCGACATCAACCGCTTCACCTGCCTGTATGGCGTGCTCAAGCGCTGGGCGAAATATTACGGCAAAACCCGTCCCGACATGACCGAAGGCTGTGCCGAGAAAATCGACCTGAAATTCCTCGCCTACATCTGGAGCTGGCCGGCGCGCAAACGCCGCAACATCTTGAACTGGATGAACGAACTGCTGCCGCCCAAGCAGGGTATTCACCTCAAGGGGCGCCGCGCGGTGAGGGCATTTTTGGCGGAATTAAACTAAAACGTGCAGATGGATTTGTCTGCACGTTGTTTTTCTAGATCGCATCCAGCGGCGTGAAGCTGCCGGGATTCGCTGTATTATGGTGCCTGCACGGTGATAAAATCAAAAGCAGTCACGTCAAACAACCCCATGTCTGTGAGCTTGAGCTGCGGAATCACTGGCAGGGCCATGAAGCATAGCGTCATTAGTGGTTCCACGTCACCATGAATGCCCAGCGCCTTGTGCGCAATTTCGTGCAACGCATTGAGCTTTGCGTCCACCCATTGGCCGCTTTGGTCGCTCATGATGCCGCCGATGGGCAGGGGCATGCTTTCGAGCACTTGGCCGTCTTTCACCAACACCACGCCACCGCCTTGCGCAATCAGGCTTTGCACAGCAAAAGCCATGTCTGCGTCGTTGGTGCCGGCCGTGATGATATTGTGTGAATCATGCGCAACGCATAGCGCAACGGCCCCCGCTTTGATGCCATAGCCGCGCAACAATGCCACGGCAACATTGCCAGTGTTTTGGTGGCGCTCCACCACAGCGATTTTCACGATGTCTACGCGGCTGTTGTAGATAAAATCGCCATCTTCGCTCAACTGCACTTGCGTAACGCCTTTGCCGGTGGCCACTTCGCCGGGCAGGATATCAATCACGTGCACTCGGTTATGCTTTAGTTCAAGCTTAAGCTTGTCCTGTGTAAAATCTTTGACGTGCATGCTGCTTTGCATTGCGCTGCTGTCGTGGCGCGTTACCTCGGGCAGATACACGCCTTCATTGGCAACCAGATTGCCCGCCGCAAACACCTGCGCAACCCGAAAATCATCTAGATTGTCCAGCAGCACGATGTCGGCCCGCAGCCCGGGGGCGATGGCACCGCGGTCGCTTAGGCCGTAGCAATTTGCCGCGTTGAGCGTTGCCATGCGAATGGCGGTGACAGGGTCAATGCCGTGGCGCACGCAAATGCGCAAGTGGTCATCCAAGTGGCCCTGCTCCAGAATAGTTTTGGGCTGCCGGTCATCGGAACAAAGCAGGCAGCGGCTGCTGTTTTCCGGCGTCACCCCCTCAAGCAAGCGCGCCAAGTTGTGGCAAGCAGAGCCTTGGCGCATGAGGATATACATCCCGCGGGAGATGCGCGAATGCATCTCTTTAACCGTGGTGCATTCGTGGTCGGTGGAAATTCCTGCGGCAACATAAGCGCTGAGTGCTGCGCTGGATAGCCCCGGGCTGTGGCCATCAATCGGCACGCCCGCGTGGTGTGCGGCTAGTAGGCGGTCAAGCGCAGAATCTGTGGCGTGCACCACCCCGGGGAAATCCATGAACTCGGCAAGACCTAGCAAGCGCTTGTCTTGCAACGCTTGCTGAATATCTTGCGCAGTCATGGTTGCGCCTGCGTGCTCAAAGGAGGTTGCCGGCACGCAAGAGGGGAGCATGTATTTGATATCTAGCACCGTGTGCTCGGCAGCTTTGAGCATGTACTCTAGTGCCGCTAAGCCCTTGATGTTCACGATTTCGTGCGGATCTGCCACAATCGTTGTCGTACCGCAAGGCACCAGCAAACGCCCGATTTCTTCTGGTGTCACATAGGCCGACTCGATGTGGATGTGGCTGTCGATGAACCCGGGTGCGGCAAAGCGACCCTGCGCATCGTGCACAATCACGCCGTCGTATGCTCCAACACCGGCCACGCAACCGTCCGCGATGGCGATGTCGCCCTTTGAAATCACGCCACCAAACACGTCAACCACCTTGGCGTTTTTGATGACCACATCCGCCGGGCAGCGCCCCGCCGCCACATCAATGCGTTTTTTCAGTTGTGCTTTTGTCATGCTGTTCTCCCCACCGTTTGCTTTTCGCTTTGCCTCTATTCTATCATATTCGCGCAAAACTGTCAATATCCTGCAAGGCTAGCATAAAAACCACGCACCCACAAACGTGAGCGCGCGATTGTTCATTATGGTTAGATCAATGCGGTAAACAAGGCTTTGATGTCTGCAACGCTGGTATCTTTGGGATTACCGGGGCGGCAAGCATCAGCAAAGGCGCTTTCGGCGAGGAAGTCGATATCCTCGGCTTTCACAATGGCCTTGAGGTCAGCGGGAATGCCAACATCTGCGCCCAGTTTAGCCACGGCGTCAACGGCGGCTTTGCGTGCGTCAGCCAGAGCCATGTCGCAGGTGTCAGCCACACCCATGGCAGCTGCAATGTCACGGTATTTTTCGCCCGTGGCTTCGGCGTTGTAGGTCATCACTGAAGGCAACAAAATGGCGTTGGCAATGCCGTGCGGGGTGTCATAAAGCGCGCCAAGACCGTGTGCCATGCTGTGCACAATGCCTAGGCCAACGTTGGAGAATCCCATGCCAGCAACATATTGCGCAAGGGCCATGCCCGCAATGCCAGCGGCGTCGCCATTCACAGCGGCACGCAAGTTTGCGGCAATCAGCTCAATGGCTTTCAGGTGGAACATGTCGGTCATTTCCCACGCCCCGCGGGTGATGTAGCCCTCAATGGCGTGGGTGAGCGCGTCCATGCCGGTTGCTGCGATGAGCGAAGCGGGCATGCTGGCCATTAGGTCTGGGTCAACGATGGCAACGGTGGGGATGTCATGTGGGTCAACACAGACGAATTTGCGTTTGTTTTGCACGTCAGTGATAACATAGTTGATGGTGACTTCGGCTGCTGTGCCCGCAGTGGTTGGCACGGCGATGGTGAACACGGCGTGGTTTTTCGTGGCTGCAACGCCCTCAAGGCTGCGCACATCGGCGAACTCGGGGTTGGTGATGATGATTCCCACGGCTTTGGCTGCGTCAATGGCCGAGCCGCCGCCAACGGCCACGATGCAATCTGCGCCGCAAGCTTTGAATGCTGCCACGCCCGCGAGGACGTTCTCGATGGTTGGGTTAGGTTTGATGTCTGCAAACACTTCATGGGCAAAGCCAGCTGCGTCGAGCACATCGGTTGCTTTTTTGGCAACGCCAGCTTGCATGAGCACGGGGTCTGTGCAAACAAAGGCTTTTTGATAGCCGCGCGAGCGCAGTTCGTCGGCCAGCACCGCAATGCTGCCGGGGCCGTGGTGAGAAACGGGGTTGAGAATAATGCGCATGGGGAATCCTCCTGTTTGTAATTATGAAACGAGATACTGAAGAACTTTTTCAATATCCTCTATCATGGTTCTTACTTGATCAGCATTGACTTGGGATGTTTCACCGTATACTTCATACGGTTTTGCTTCAAGGCTCGAAATAGGCGTTCCGTTATAGTTTACGACAAGGGCGATATTATTGCAATCCTTAACCGTGACAACAGGTACATTATTTAACTTTCCGAAATATGCCTCAATTTGTTTTTCGTGAGACTTATAGGCAACGGTGGCTTTCTTTGCATACGTTCTAGATTTATTGATGATTCCCAAGTATAATTTGGGGAGCGGCAACATCAATGAATCCGCTTTTTCCTTGAATTTTTCAAGCTCAAACATGCTATCATTCTCGATGTCTTCGCTGACATTATACAATAACTTCAAAACTTTGCTGATGCCTCTAAGTGAGGAAAAATCTCCAGTGCAGGGGATGATAATCCTATCACTTGCGAAAACAGCAAGTTCCGTATAAACAGCAAAACTAGGATTGCAGTCAATAAAAAATGTCATCTTTTTATCTGGGTGGGCTTGTTCGTAAGAATCTAAAATGCCCTTTAGCATCGTCATCGCACGCCCCTTAGCTTCCTTGATTGGTTCATTTGCCATACTTGATACCAAGCGTGAAGCCATATCCAAATCAAAATCGCCCGCCAAAAGAACTAAGTTTGCAGGCATCAATTCATTATACGAATCAACATTCACAAAGTATTGGAGTTCGGTGCCGAGTTTTTCGAAGCGAGAGCGTAGATAGCGTTCCTTAATATAACCAGCAATTGTACGATTCGTGTTAGAAAGAGAGAATAAGTTTTCCTGCCCTTTTCCGTTCCCGCCCAAAAGCATTTCACTTACATTTGCTTGCGGGCACATGTCCGCGACAACAACGATTTCATCAGTATGTCTTTTTGCATATTCGGTGGCGAGGCAATATGTCAAAAAAGACTTCCCAACACCGCCCTTGTTGTTCCAAATGCAGTATTTCAAATGAAATCCCTCCTTATTTTGTTTGTGCGATATTGTTCTGGAGCGGGTGATGGGGATCGAACCCACGTAGCCAGCTTGGAAGGCTGGAATTCTACCATTGAACTACACCCGCATGTGGATATTGTATCACACAATGCGGGTGTTTGTCAAGCAAAAAATGTTCCGACTATTCCTCTTGCGTTGCTTCTTTGCGCTTGTTGCGCCATTTGCGCACGCGGCGGCGCACAATCACCAGCACGATGATCGCAACCGCACCCACCAGAATGATATACGGCAGGAAGATGATTGCACCGGCGAAGAAGTTGGCGATGCCGGCACCCAAGTTGCGCAGGCTGCCCAAAAAGCCGTCGCCGATGCGCGCCCAAAAACCGGCTTCTTCGTCTAGGGGCAGACGTTCTACTTCCCAAATGTGCATGTCAACGGTGCTCAGGCTTACTTGGTTTTCCAGCAGACGCACTTCGCCTTCTAGGCGATTAATCTGGTGGCGCACGCGGGTGAGCTGGTTCTGCACGGCAAGCAAATCGCTGAGATTGCCGCTTTGTGCCAGTAAGCGCAGCAGAGCCTCTTCTTCCACGCGCAGGGCGTCGAGTTCGGCGGTCATGTCGTTGTGCTGCATGGTGACGTCGCGCACCCATTCGTTGATGCTGGTTACGCGGGTGTAGTCATCGGCAAGTGCCGCCAGGAAGTCATCCAGTGCCTCGGCAGGCACGCGCAGGGTGAGGTTTGCGCTGCGACGGTAGCTGTGGTCGCTCATGCTGGAGTTTTGCACGTGGCCACCCAGTTCGCGCGCAAGGTTTTGCACGCCAATGAAGAAAGCCTCAAAGCTGCGGGTTTCCACGCTCACGTTTGCGTCGCGGATGAGCATGCGGGTGGTTTCTTCGCTGATGGGCGCGGCGTCGGTGTAGCTGATACCGTCAAGCTGCGCTTGGCTGGAAAGCGCATCGCGCCATGTTTGCCCGGGGATGATTCCCGTTTCTTCGTCTAAGTTGAAGCTTGTGGCGCGCATGGCATAGCCGCCTATTGCCATGTCTTGGCGAATGCCGCCGCTGGCGAAAACAGGTGGTGCGCCATAGCGTTGCGTAGATGCACGATAGCTGAGGAATTGGCCGCTTTCGGGGGAGGCGCTGCGCATGACGGCATGGCTGCCGCAGGCAGCGGCTAGCAGGGCAAAGCTAAGCAGGCAAATGGCGAGGATAGTGAGTTTCTTGCGCATGGGGTTGCTCCTTTCGGGTTGTGGGGTTTTTAATGGATGTGGTGACGGAAGAAAATGCTGTTGACTACGCCGTTTTTGAGGTGATAGGACAACCAAAAGCTTTCGCCAGCCCAACTAGAGACACGACCTTCTATTGTCATCAGCTCTAGCGGGTACTGAAGCGCGATGAGCTCACCGCCTTCATAGTCCTCTCTCACGCGTGCGTATGCAAAGCTGTCCAGCACGGCTTGCGCGGGTGCACCAACGTCAATGCCGCGCGGCGGGACGAGTGCCAAGTTGGGTTGATGGAACCCAAACGTCACCAATTGTGCAGGTGCGGCGAGCAGCTCATCTGGCAAGGTTGAATAGTGGTATACACCATCGCTCTTAATGTATGTTTGCACGCGCAACTCTATCGAATAATATTGCTGGGTGAAAAAACTAATGTGCAGGTAGTCATCTGGTCGGCTAATGTGTAAATGATTGTGTGCCGCGGGCACCAGCGCAAAGAAATCTCCCACGGTTTCAAGCCCCTGTGTCATGTTGGCAATCTCTTGTGGAGTGAATGGCGTGGGTCCGGTCGGCGCAGCTTCAGTTGGTGCGGCGGTGGGCGGCTCTTCGGCGGATTGCGGCGCGGCGCATGCCGCAAGCAACAACGCTGCGGCAAGCAAAAGAGCCGTTAGCGTGAGGATTTTCTTGCGCATGGGGGTTCTCCTTTACGGCGGATTATTCTTGTTGGTCTGTTGTGGATTGTTGCTTGCGTTTCTTCAAAATTCTGTGTCGCACAAACACAACAATGGCAACAATCGCCCCAAAGAATATGATAAATGGCAACGCGATGAACAGCGTAGCAGCAATCCCGCGAATGCCGCGCCCCAGCGCAAACAAGCTGTTCAAGAAGCTATCCCAAGTTTGGCGGCCAAAGCTGCGGGTGTCTTCGTCGTCTTCCTCCAGCGCGCTGAATTCGGCGACTTCTGCAATGGTCATGTTCACGGTGCTTAGCGCAACCTGCCCCTGCATGGTGCGCGCCAAGCTTTCCAAGGTGTTGATTTGATGGCGCAGGCTGGTCAGGCGATCTTGCAGCGCAAGCACCTCGCTGAGCACATTGGTGTTCTCCAGCATGCGCAGCAGCGTGGTTTGCTCGGCACGTAGTGCCTCCAGCTGGGCTTGGGTGTCGGTGTATTGCACGGTAACATCGCGCACGCTTTCGTTGAAGCGGGTAACCCGGCCGTTGTCGCCCATTTGCCCGGTGAATTCACGCAACCGCGCAGAAGGAATGCGTGCGACGAGGGTGGCTTGGCGAGCTTCGCGCCTGCCGGTGTAGCCAAAGCTGGTGGTGTCCAGACTCTGCACATGCCCGCCCAGCGCAACAATCAACGCTTCAATGTCGGCCATGTATTGATCGAACTCGCGGGTTTCCACGTGGGCTGTCACATCGCGAATGAGCATGCGTCCGGCGTCGGAGGCGGGTTGGGTGTCGTCGTTGGCATCAGTAGGGGAGTCTTCATCGCTGCCAGCGCGAGACAAGAGGCGGACGTTTGACAAACCTGCGGCGCCATCGAGCTCGCTGGCCCAGTCATAGTTGCCTTCGGCTTCGTACATTGGTCGGTACATGTCTTGTCCGCAGGCGGCCAGCAACAGCATGGCAGTAAGTAAAATTGCAGTTAGTGTGAGAATTTTCTTGCGCATAAGTTTGCTCCTTTCGAGCTTGTAATGGAACATAGTATAGCACGGCCACCGCGAAAAATCAATGTTGGCGGTGTATACTTTTTGTGAATTTTGTTGCGTAATAACAATTTGTCGCTGGGCGTGTGGAAATTCCTTGCAGAAATGAAAAAAATGGGCGGCTACACATGCAGCCGCCCTTGTATTCACCAGTTCACGTTAAGCAAGCTAAGAATTTCTTGGTCATGCTCGTTCCAATATTGCGCGCGCCACTCATCTCCATAGGCAAAAGTGAACGCTTCCAGCACTGCTACAAAACTTAGCTTTAGTCCCATTGCTCGGCATTGCTGATACAACGCCAGAGGATCATCCAGCCGCGCCATTTCAACGATTTTCCCCGCATCTTTTGCATCCACATCACGTATGCTGGATAATTTCATTCCAAGCAAATATTCCATTGTAACTTGCTCAACGGTGAGGTTTTCATACGCGAACAAAGGCTCGCAATATTGCGGGTCAGGCCAATCACTCATTGTCGATACCGCGTTGTTCAACCATATTGTTTTCCCTGTGTTAATGTTCAATAGCAGCCCCACGCGCTCAATGAGCAACGTGATTTCCTCGCTTGCAGTATAAAACGCGTCTACATCGATCGTGCCGCGAAAACCCATGCGCTGAATTAAATAGCCGCCGCACACAATAATATGCAGGGTTTGGTGATGCAATCCCAGCAAACCATCCAATTCGTGAAACGCTGCTTCAAAATCAATAAGTGAGTTCCCCACTGAGCAACTTCCTTTCTATTTCGCGCACATCGATGGGTTGTCGCAATCTAACCGCATAGAGATTTGTTGCCGTGCCCGGCGTAATCGCTCGCTCGAATATCGCCTTTTGGAAAGCGGTGAGCTGCTCGTCGTGCAAAATTGTCTGCACTTCTTCAGGTGTAAAATCATGTCCGACAGGGTTCACCCACTTGCTGATGTAGCGCAGCCAAAGCACGAAATCGCCGCCCGCATGCGCGGCAGCGTTTCGCACATAGGACGGCGTTTGATTCATTGTTGTTCTTCCTCGCTTTGCGCAATTTCCACACGCACCATGGCCACGCGCTTGTCTTCCACTTCTTCCACCACAAAACGCAAGTGCTTATGCAGCACCTCGGGCTGCTCGCCCTGCTGTGGCAGATAACCCAGCTCGCTGATGACAAAACCGGCAATGGTGTCATAGTTTCCCTCGGGCAGCTTCACGCCAAGGCTTTCTTCCACTTCGTCCATTAGCGTTGCGCCATCCAAGCGGAAGGTGTGGTCGTCCACTTGCTCAATGTCTTGCTCTTCATCGTCATATTCATCTTGAATGTTGCCCACGATGGACTCTAGGACGTCCTCAAGTGTCACCAGCCCTGCGGTGCCGCCGTGTTCGTCTACCACAATAGCGATTTGCACCTTTTTGGCGGTCATCTCGTTGAACAATTCATCGCAGTGCTTGCTTTCGGGCACAAACACCGCCGGGCGCATTAGCTCGCGCAGGCAAGTGCCTTTGGGCAGCTTTTCGCCCACGAATTTTAGCAGGTCTTTCACATACACCACGCCGATGACGTTGTCGATGTCCTCTTCGTAAATCGGCATGCGCGACACCCCTTCGGCAATGGCCGACGCCACCAAGCTTTCCAAGCTGTCGTTCACTTCCGCGCCAATGATATCCGTGCGGTGGGTCATGATGCCGCCCACGTCGGTGTCGTCAAGCTTGAAGATGTTTTGTATCATGTCGTGCTGGGTTTCTTCAATCACGCCTTGCTCGTTGCCTTGGTCCACTTTGGAGATAATCTCCTCCACCGTCAGCTCTTCGGGGGCGTCTGGATCAAAGCCAAACAAGCGCAAGATGCCCTTGGCCGAGGCGGATACAATCCACACTAGGGGGCGCAGCACAGCAGCAACGGCGCTGAGCAACCCGGCAATGCGCATGGCAATGGCCTGTGGGTACTTCAGCGCAACCCGGCGGGGAATCAACTCGCCAAGCACAATGTTCAGGTAGGTCAAAATCAGCGTGATGCCCAGCGTGATGGCCATGTTTAGCATGCCCAGCCATGGGTCGCCCACGCGGCGTTCCATCAAGCCCAGCAGGGGGTAGGTGAAGGCCTGCGCGGCGATGGCGGCTGCCAAAAAGCTCGCTAGGGTTGTGCCCAGCTGAGTGATGGATAGCAGCTTGCTGGGGTCTTTTTTTAGCTTTACGGCGCGGCGTGCTTTTTTGTTGCCGTCGGCTGCCAGGCGCTCCAGCATGCTTTCGCTGGCCGATAGCACAGCCAGTTCGCTCATGGCGAAAAATGCATTTACCGCCGTCAGTGACAGCACCAACAGCGCAAGAATGATGATATTAACAGGGTCGGGATCCATATTTTCTCCTTTAGAAACAGTTCTTCACATTAAAGTATAGCATGTTTTTCGGGGTTTGTCAAGTCTGCGCTGTCACATGATAATCTTGCCCGGCGTAGCGCACCACATCCCCGGCATGCAGCTTTTTGCCGCGCATGGTGCAAACCTCGCGGTTCACGCGCGCTTTGCCGTCTTGAATCACATGTTTGGCCTGCCCGCCGGTTTCCACCGCGCCGGCAAGCTTAAGGAAAGCATCCAAAGTAATCACCTCGCCGCGAATTTCAATGGCGAGGGGCGGGGTTTGTTTGACTGTTACGGTTAGTTTTTTGTTCATGATTTACCATCCTGCCAAACGCATTGCAATTACCCAAACAGCAATGATCATTGGAGTCATCACTAGTAAAGTTGGCCATAGCACAACGAAAATTGCTGTGCGCAACACTCTCCACATCGCATACAGCCCTCGCTGCACGGTGCACCACGCGGTAGAATACGTTTCGGCAATCGCGCTGCGGGGAAATTCTTGAATATACGGATGATGTCGATTGTACACCACCACAGAGAAGAAAGTGAATGGTGGCCGTGAAGCAAGATTAAAATGGAGTATTGCGTGAGGTGTTGTTGTTGAGCCAATGTAATCGCCATCACGATACCAACGAAACCCGATTGGGTCGCCATTTGGGATATGGGCCTGTAGGCTAAGAGACACGGGTACCCAGGGATTTCTTCCCCACAATGCGAGTGACGACCGAAGACGTGTGTGGTATGGATAAAGCTCCTGCGTAATCACTGGGCGGCGGGGGTCAGTTGATTCTTCATACGCCAGCGCAGGCGTAGCCAAACCAACCATCAACACCGCGCACAACAATATAGCAAGCATTTTTTCATGGTGACCTCCTCAATATTGACAACACAGGGGCGGATTTCCATCCACCCCTACAACATAAACGATTTAGCCCTCCGGGAAAAACGCCTTGTGCACTGCCGCCACTGCTAGGTCGGCTTTGTCTTGCTCAATCAGCACGCTGATTTTAATCTCGCTAGTGGCAATCATTTGAATATTGATGCCCGCTTCATATAGCGCCTCGAACATCTTCGATGCCGTGCCGGGGTGGCTTTCCATGCCAGCACCCACCGCGCTGACTTTTGCGACGCTGGTGTCTTTGATGATCTTCGCGTTGGCCGTCAGGTCAAGCGCATGCAGAATGGCCACGGCTTCGTCGGCGTGGGCACGTGCCACGGTGAAGGTGATGTCCTTGAGGTCGTCGCGTCCCACGGATTGCAGAATGATGTCCACATTGATGTTGCGGGCGGCCAGCTTGCTGAAAATTTTGAAGGCCATGCCGGGTACATTCGGCACACCAACGATAGACAGGCGCGCGCAATCGGCGTCTTTGGTTACACCGCGCACTAACATTTTTTCCATAGCAATTTTCTCCTTTACAATCGTACCGGGTTTGTTTGAGTAGCTGCTGAGCACTTCCATTTCCACGTTGTATTTCTTGGCCATTTCCACCGAGCGGTTGTTCAGCACTTGCGCGCCCAGTGTGGCAAGCTCCAGCATTTCGTCGTAGGTGATTTCGTCCAGTTTCACCGCGCCGGGAACTTTACGCGGATCGCAAGTATAAACACCTTCTACGTCGGTGTAGATTTTGCAGCGGTCGGCGTGCAAGGCAGCTGCCAAGGCAACCGCCGTAGTATCACTACCGCCCCTGCCAAACGTCGTCACATCGTCATACTTGCATAGGCCTTGAAAGCCCGCCACGATGATGATGTTCTTGCGGTCTAGTTCGCGGCGCAGGCGTTCGGTCTGAATGCCTTTGATGCGTGCCGCGCCATAGGCTGAGCTGGTTTGAAAACCTGCCTGCCAGCCCAGCAGCGAAACCGCCGGGTAGCCCATCTCTTGGCAGGCCATGGCGAGCAGTGATGCCGAAATCGTTTCGCCTGCGGACTGCAATACGTCCATTTCGCGCTTTTGTGGCTTGCTGGTAATCTCTGCGGCTTTTGCGATTAAATCGTCTGTCGTGTCGCCCTGCGCAGACACAACCACGATAACGTCGTTGCCTTGTTTGTAGGTGTCGGTGATGATGCGCGCAACATTCATTACGCGCTCATAGTCTTTGACGGACGAGCCGCCAAATTTCTTCACAATGAGTGCCATAGAATTCTCCTTTTATTCGTAACTGTAAGCCTACCAGAACATGCCTGGGTCCAAGCCGCCCCAAATGTCGGGCACTGGCGCGGTAATGATCGCGTTGGCCTGCGCAAAGGCGCTTACCATCAAAGCAATGGCAAACACCACAATCAGCAGTCGCAACAGCAAATTAAGCACAGAAATAATGATACCCGCTGTGGCCAAGTTTTGGCCGTCTTCATTGCGGTCACTGCATTGCTTGTGTGCCATAAAGCTCAAAATCAGCCCAGGGGTTGGTGACAAAAATGCACACACAAAACCTGCAATCGCCATCACATTCATCGGCTTTGGTGGTTGGGGTTGCTCAAATTCAAATTCAGGCAGTTCGATGGGTTCCGTGTTTTGGTTGTCATAAATGGGTTCGTTCATGTTTTTCTCCTTTTACATCATCAAATAGGTGATACCACCAAACCAGTGGTCATCAGCAAAGAAGGGGTCGTTCATCAAATCATACGCCAAGTTCATAGACCAACCCATAAACGCAAAGAACATCACCCAGCTTAACACCAAACGGACGATGGAAATGGCGATGCCTGCAATGGCCAGCCCGCGGCCGCCTTCGTTGCGGCTTTTGGTTTGGCTAAGGCCCACGCAGCTTAAAATCAACCCTAGCGTGGGAATGATGAACGCCAGCACAAAGCCGGCGATGACCATGTTGTTGGTCTTCGGCGGCACAGCATACTGCGGGGGATAGGGTTGCGGTTGCTGGTGATTGTAATTATACACCGGGGCAAACTCAGCTTGAGCTGGTGCTGCGGGCGCGGCAACTTGTGCACCGCAACCAGCGCAGAACTTGGCGTTGGCTTCAATGGGGCTGTTGCAATGTTGGCAGTTCATAGGCAGTCTCCTTTATTGAAGTATCGCAGAGTCTCTAACATGCTTCAAATTCCGCCACGCGCAGCACGGTTTTTACGTCGAACGCAGCAAGCTTTGCTATGGTTTCGCCATATTTACCGCGCGATGTGATAAACACAACTTCGCCGTTGCTTTGCGCGATGGTTTCCGCACTGGGCAAAGCTGCATCGCCGGATGCACGCACATAAAGGCGCACGCACTCTTCGTTGGCCGGGGCAACAAAGGCGGGGTCGTTGGGCAGCCAGTCGAACACGCGACGGCGTTCGCAGTGCTTGGCACAGTCGATGATATCCGCCACCACAGCGCTTGCGGTGGGCATGCTGCCCGCGCCGCGGCCATGGAACATCACATCGCCCACGGCGTCACCGCGGATGAGCACGGCATTATACACATCTTTCACGTGAGCAATCATGTGGCTGCGCGGCACCAGCATGGGTGCAACCACCAAACTGATGCGGCCGTCGTCTAGTTGTTGTGCGCGGCCAAGCAGCTTTATGTTATGCTTGAACGCAGCGGCATATTCCACATCTTCTGCTGTGATTTTCGTAATGCCCTCGGTGTGCACCTGCTCGGGATACACATGCTTGCCATAGGCCAAGGTGGCCAAAATGCACAACTTGCGGCAGGCGTCGTGGCCTTCCACGTCGGCGGTGGGGTCGGCTTCGGCATAGCCAAGCTCTTGCGCCTGTGCAAGGGCATCGGCAAAGGCGGTGCCGTCTTCAATCATGCGGGTGAGGATAAAGTTCGTGGTGCCATTAAGAATGCCTGCCACTTCGCAGATATGATTAGCGGCTAGGCATTGCGACAGCGGACGAATCACGGGAATGCCGCCGGCCACGCTTGCCTCAAACAGGAAGTTTGCGTTGTTTGCCTTGGCTGCTTGCATCAACTCGTAGCCTTTGGCAGCCACCAGCTCTTTGTTGGAGGTCACCACGCTTTTGCCCGCTTGCAAGCAGGCGAGGACGCAGTCATAGGCAAAGGTGGCGCCGCCCATGCACTCGGCCACGATGCCCACGCTGGGATCGTTCAAAATCACGCCAAACTCGCTGGTGATGATTGTTTCGTGTTCATCACCGGGAAAGCTGCGTTTGTCTAAGATATGCTTGAGCTGCATGGCTGGTTGTGTGCTACGCTGGGCATAGCTTGCGCCGTTTTCTGTTAGCAGCTGCGCCACGCCAGAACCCACCACGCCATAGCCGAGAATTGCAATATTCATGTTGTCACCCTTTGTTTTCATCAATAGTAACTTTCATTATAACACAAAATTTGCGCGAGGTCAAGGGGTTGCGTGCGAAAAACACAAAAGACACCCACTACCAATCGGCAATGAGCGTCTTTGTGCGTGTTAATTGATGCGCCGGCCTAGCCCATGAAGAAAAACCACGCGCCAACGCCAACCACAACGGCCGCGATCGGGGCCCATAGCCACCAGAAGTTGCCGCCAAACCAGCTGAAAAACGCAGAAAACACATTCAACTCGCCTGCGTTGCGCAGCACGGAAGCCATTGCGTTGTTTCGTTGATTTAGCGCTTGGTTTAGTTGCAATTGAGTCTCTGCACGGGCGATATCCGCAGTAAAACGCGCCGCCGTAACATTAACCTCTGCTCTCACGCTCAAGCTTGCGCCGCGCGCGATATCTCGATAACGATCATAGCGGTTAGTGATTCCGTTTGGCACGCGGTCGCGGCTGGGTTCGCCGAAAATTCGCTGCGATTCTTCGGTTGTTGCGGAAAAATCATTCGTTGCGCTTGCGGCAACTGCGAATACGCCAAGCAGCATCAGTGTCGCCAAGAGTGTTGCTAATAGTTTTTTTGCCATGGTTAAGTACCTCCAAACAAATTATTTTGTTCAACTGCTGAACTCTCATAGTATACACGTGCTTTCGCCGCAAGTCAAGCTTTTATGTGAGTTTGCAAATATTGCGCACCTATCACATGAAAAAAATTCCCATTTTAGCAAAAAAGTTGTTGAAATTCACCTCGAATTGTGATACAATAGAAGGCAGAGATTATTAAAACAGGAGGAAGAAACCTTGAACATCCGCAACATCGCACTGGCCGGGCACGGTGGCCGCGGCAAAACAACCTTGGCCGAAGCCATGCTCTATTTGGCCAAAGCAACTGATCGCCTTGGCCGTGTGGGCGACGGCAACACCACTATGGATAGCGACGCTGAAGAAAAACGCCGTCTAGCGTCTATCTCGCTGGGGCTGGCTCCATTGACATGGAACGGCACCAAAATCAACATACTGGACACCCCTGGCCTGTTCGACTTTGCCGGTGAAGTGGCGCAAGCTGTGCGTGCGGCCGAAACCACTGTGATTGTTGACGCAGCTGGCCACGGCTACAGCGTGGGCACAGAGAAAGCCTTCAAAGCCGCCAAGCAGCGCAACACAGCTGTGATGTTCGTGCTGAGCAAATGCGACGCTGAAGAACGTGACTACATGAAAACCTTCAACGCCCTGCGTGAAGAACACGCCACCGAAGCCTGCCCCGTGGTGGTGCCCGTGATGCAAGGTGGCAAAACCACCGGCTATGTGGACTTCACCACCGGCAAAGCTTATAAATATGAAAAAGGCAAAGCCAGCGAAATCTCTATGCCGGACGATGCCGACGTGCAAGCACTGCATGAAATCTTCAAAGAAACCGTGGCAGGCGCAGACGACGCGTTGATGGAGAAGTTCTTCGAAGGCGAAGACTTCACCGCAGAAGAAATTGCAGCCGGGCTCGCCAAAGGCGTGGCCGAGCGTAGCATCTTTCCGGTGTTTGCACTGGGCGGCCACAGCACCGACGCCGTGGATTTGTTCCTCAACGCTGTTGCGGCCATCACACCTGCACCCACCAATGAAGGTGTGACGGATAGCGGCCTTAACGCCATTTGCTTTAAAACCGTGGCCGACGCCTTCGTGGGCAAAATGAGCTTTTTCAAGGTGGTTACCGGCACGCTCAGCGCCAGCGAGCCTGCCTACAACGCCCGCACCGAAGAAAGCGAGCGCATGGGTAAAATCCTCAGCCTCAGTGGCAGCAAGCAAAGCGACGTTGCCTCCATCGTGGCGGGTGACATCGGCGTGGTAACCAAACTCACCGGCTTCAGAACCGGCGACACCCTCACCAACCAAAAGAACCCGCAAACATTGCAGGGCATCATCTTCCCCGCGCCGTGTTTGGGCATGGCTGCCAAAGCACGCAAAAAAGGCGAGGAAGAAAAAATCGGCACTGGCATGGCACGCCTGCGCGAAGAAGACAAAACCCTCAAGTTTGAAATCAACAAAGAAACCAACGAGCAAGTCATCTACGGCTTGGGCGATCAGCACTTGGACGTGGTGATGTCCAAACTTAAAAATCGCTTCAGCGTGGAAGTTGACTTGACCATTCCGCGCGTGGCCTACCGCGAAACCATCCGCAAAACCGTGGAAAAACAAGGCAAGCACAAGAAACAATCCGGCGGCGGTGGGCAGTACGGCGACGTGCACATTCGCTTTTCGCCCTGCGACGAAGATTTCGTGTTTGACAGCAGCGAAGTGGTGGGCGGCAGCGTGCCCAAGCAGTTCTTCCCTGCCGTGGAAAAAGGCCTGCGCGAAAGCATTAGCCGTGGCTTTGTGGCCGGTTATCCCATGGTGGGCGTGAAAGCCAACCTGTTCTTCGGCAGCTACCATGCGGTGGACAGCAACGAAATCGCCTTTAAAATGGCCGCACAAGTTTGCTTCCGCAATGCAATGCCCGAGGCTAACGTCACGATTCTTGAACCAATTGGCACGCTTAAAGTCACCATGCCTGACGAAAAGCTGGGCGATATCATGGGCGACATCACAAAGCGCCGCGGCCGTGTGCTGGGCATGGGTGCAGCCGACGAACCCAAAATGCAGCAGCTGGAGGCCGAGGTCCCCATGGCTGAAATGGGCGACTTTGCCACGGCACTGCGCAGCGTAACTGCTGGGCGCGGCAACTTTAGCGTGGAATTTTCGCGCTATGAAGACGCCCCGCGTGATGTGCAGCAAAAGGTCATTGACGAAGCTGCCAAACGCAAAGAAGAAGAATAACCCTGAACAAAATACCATCACGCATTCACGTTTGTGGGTGCGTGGTTTTTGTTTTGGAACCGCTTGTTACGCCGCCGCATAAGATAAACTACAGGGTTTATACCCAATTCCAAACGAGGGGGAGTGTTACCCATGCACTTCAATTGGAGTAATTGTGCCTGCATGCCGTGCACACCGTGGGAGTGCATGCACATTGGCCACTGCTTTGGGCCGTGCAAGCCGTGTGCGCCATGCTATGGCGGCCCCCCACGCGGTCAGCAGCCAGTTTGGCCGCCGCGTCCCGGTCCTTACTATGGCGGCTACGGTGGCGGGGCAAATTTTTTCATTGGCGATTTCACGGACTTTAGCGAAGTTGAACACCTGCCGCAGCGTAATGTTTGATCGGAGGTATATATGGCAAGGAATTGTTTCGGCATTGGCAACCAAAACGCCACCAACACGATGAACGCAATGCTGGGCATTGTAATGTTAATGGGTTTGCTGGGATTCAACCGCGCAGGCGGCGTCGGCCCATACATACCCTATACGCCATATACTCCATACCTTAACCCGCAGGGCATAGGAGATTTTTTTATAGGAGATTTTAGGGATGTTAGCGAAATCGAGAGTATTCCATAGCTTTTGGAGCAAGCCGCTGTTGCAAAAACGATATGGCCAGCCAGTGCGCAAGCAACTTGAATCCACCTTGCTTTTCACCACCATTGGGGTGATTGCCGCCAAACGTCTTGGCCTAGAAATTGTGCTGCACACAGATGACTATGGTGCAAAGTTGTTCCAGCATGTTCCCTATGATGAAGTGTATTTAACGCTCAACGAGCATGATATTGACGCGCAGTTTTGGGCAAGCGGCAAAATAATTGCCATGCAACACGAACCACTCGGCTCATGCCACTTGGACTTGGATGCGTGGATTAAAGGCGCAAAATGCCGCGACATTGTGTTTGGCAGCAAAAAAGACCTAGTTGTGCAAAGCACAGAAGATGCCTTTGGGGTTTATGCCCCCAATAAGAAATTTGTGTTTGACCAAGGCCGCGTAGATATTTCCGGCCACCTTGACATGAAGCGGGCGCGCAGAAGTGTGGAGGCTTACAATTGCGGGTTGGTGCGCTTGAATAACCAGCAGCTCAAAGACAAATGGCTTGAGCTATATTGGAAGATAACCCACGAGCTTGACCGAAAACAGCCGCCCGGCCTGCACGAAAAATATTGTATCCCAGACCTAGTTGCGGAACAATGGGTGTTGTTTCAGCTTTGCAGGCAGCATGGCTTTTCGGTGGAATGCATATGCGATGGGTTCAACCAACACCAAAGGGCGAAGGAAATCGGCTATGCGCACTTGATTTCCGAGCAAAAATATCACGTGGACGACGAACTGAAGAAAATCTTGCAACGGCTCACGGCGCAACAGTAAACCAAACCCCACCAAGTACACGGTGGGGTTGACTTTTTTTACGCATTGCATTATACTATATACAATACACACGCAGGAGGTCACCATGGACAAGCCCGTCAATCAAGCGAACATCGACCGCTGGAACGGCTTCACGGATGTCTACAGCACCGCGCGACCCGTGCCGCCCGCTATCCTCAAGCAAAGCATCATGCTCTACGCACCCGCGCCGCAAGTGGTCGTGGACCTCGGCAGCGGCACCGGGCTGAGCACGCAAATTTGGCAGGGCACAGCAGCGCAAATCATCGGCATTGAGCCGAACGATGACATGCGCGCCGCCGCACTGCCCGGTGAAAACATTGAGTACCGTGCGGGCTATTCCAACGAAACCGGCTTGCCCGACGCATGCGCCGACATCGTGACTATTTCGCAGGCTTTTCACTGGATGGACATCGACAGCACGCTTGAGGAGGTTTGGCGCATTCTCAAGCCCGGCGGCGTGCTTGCGGTATATGACTGTGACTGGCCGCCGGCGGTGCACTGGCAGGTGGAGCAAGCCTTTGCCGCGCTGCATCATCAATGCCTGCAACTGGACAAACCGCGTGGTGTGGTGCAACATGAAAAAAGCAGCTATATCCGGCGTTTTCGTGAGTTCGGCAAGTTTGGGTTTGTACGCGAAATCGTGTGCCACAGCGCGGAAGTCTGCACGCCGCAGCGCATGATTGATCTGGCGCTCAGCCAAGGCGCGGTTCAAGACGCACGCAAAGAAGATGCGGCACTGCAATCTGCCATCGATGCCTTTTGTGACGTGGTGCGCACGCACTGTTCCGCGCAGTTTGAGATTATCTTTTCCTATCGGCTGCGGCTGGGGATGAAGTGATTTTTATGAATGGGACTACAAAAAAGGAGACAGGTCATATGATTTATGTGTTCAGGCGCACTAAATTTCTGTTTATTGGATTGACAATTTTAAGTGCTCTTACGTTGATAACGCTTATCTTGGTGACTGAATTGGTGCGCCCCTTGCCAGCATTTTTTGTTTGGTTATTCTTGGTTCTTCTTTCTGCAGTTATTGCAGGAAGATATGCAGAAAAACTCAACCATGAGATTGACGACACATTAACGAAAAAATGTAACCCACATGGTTATATTGAAAAACTTGAGAAAATCTTGAATAGACGAACTGGAGACATAAGCACCATATTGTTGTTGAATGTAAGCACTGGTTATTTAATAAGCGGAGACATGCAAAAAGCAAGGCGTATTTTAGAAACCATCAGTATTCAGAATAATTTTTCAGATAACAGAGCAGGAATTATCAACAAATGGGCTTACTATAACAATTTTTGTTCTTATTTTTTAAATACGGACGACATTACAAACGCAGAAATCATGCTTAACAATATGCTTGAAATATTGAAAAACGAAAAATTTCCAAAGCAACAGTATGATGCGCATTACAATTATTACATAGACAAACAATTTCTGATTAATATCGCAAAAGGAGATTATGCAGGTGCAGAACAATGGTACTTAATCCAATTCGATAGAGAAAAAAACTTGTTCGGCAAAGTTGTCGCTCAATATCATCTGGGTCGAATCTATTTGCACGTTGAGCGTTTTGAGGAAGCAGAGAAAGCGTTTAATTACGTGATAGAAAACGGAAACACAACCCGTTATGTTGCGAAAGCTCGTGAGTTTTTGAATCAGTGGCCGAAAAGTGAGGAACTAACATGAACATCGAAGAAACTACCGCCCTGCAACTGGACTTCACCAAGCTCAACACCGCGCAGGGGGTCATCCCCGTGGCAGTGCAGGATAGCACCACCCATGAGGTGATTCTCATCGCCTACACCAACGAACAAGCCCTGCGTGCTACCCAGCGCACAGGCGAGCTTGTGCTGTGGTCCACCAGCCGCAACGAGCTGTGGCACAAGGGTGCGGGCAGCGGCAACACCTTTGCGGTGCTGGAGATCCGCGTGAACTGCGAGCAGAACTCCTTGGTTTATCTCGTGCGGCCGAATGGTGGGGGCATGTGCCACACCAAGGGTGACGATGGCCAGCCGCGGCGGGGGTGTTATTATCGGCGGGTGGAGGGGGATGGGTTAGCGTTTGTCTAGTTTCGAGTATCACCCCTTCACAGAATAGCCGTGACGAAGGTGCTCGGTGTGGATTGCGTCGCTCCGCGAACCTTCCTCACCCTCCCCGAGGTCGGGAGCTCCTTCCCGAGGAAGGAGCTTGGAGGTTTAAGCGGATAACGACATCGTAACTTTAATCAACGCACCGTTCCTGAGCGGCTCCTTCCTTGGGAAGGAGCTGTCACCGCGAACAAGTCTTGCGTCTTTATGTCGCTTGGCGCGTTGACTGAGGAAGGCTCGCGGAGCGACAAAACAAAGGAGAATACCATGCTCAACCAATTCAGCCGCACCCAAATCCTCCTCGGCGAGGACGGAATGAATAAACTCACCCGCGCGCGTGTTGCCGTGTTCGGCATCGGCGGCGTGGGTGGCTACGCCGTGGAGGCCCTTGCCCGCAGCGGTGTGGGCACACTCGACCTGTTCGACGACGACCGCATTTGCATCACCAACATCAACCGGCAGCTGCATGCCACCCACGCCACCGTGGGGCACTACAAAGTGGACGCCGCCGCCGCACGCGTGCATGAAATCAACCCCGATTGCGTGGTCAACACGCACCAGATGTTCTATTTGCCCGAAAATGCCGACGAAATCGACCTGACTTGCTATGACTACATCGTCGACGCGGTGGACACCATGAGCGCAAAGCTGCATTTGGCCGAGCGGGCGTTTGGGCTTGGTGTGCCGATCATCGCCTGCATGGGCGCGGGCAACAAGCTGGACGCCTCGGCCTTTGAGGTTGCCGATATTTTTTCCACCAGCTTTTGTCCGCTTGCGCGTGTGATGCGCAACGAACTGCGCAAACGAGGCGTGGGCAGCTTGAAGGTGGTGTATTCCCAAGAGCCGCCCGCTACTCCCGAGGAGGATGTGCGCACCAGCTGCCGTGCCAACTGCGTTTGCCCGCCGGATGTATCGCGCAAATGCACGCACCGCAGGGCGATTCCCGGCAGCGTGGCCTTTGTGCCCAGCGTGGCGGGGCTCATTCTTGCGGGCGAGGTCATCAGAGGGCTAACCAGTGACTTATAAATTTATCGAAAACCAAAGCTTTGCGCATTATGCAAGCGGGCGAGTGATTGTTCATCGCACTGGCTATCCCAACTTTCCGGTTAGGCTCGCGGGCGAAATTTATCTGACTTGCCTAGAGATGACTGGCAAGTCCAACGCTGTGTTGTATGACCCATGTTGCGGCGGGGCGTATTTGTTGACCGCTTTGGGCTTCTTGTGCGGCGAGCAAATCTCTGCCATTTATGCGTCGGATATTGCCGAGGAAGCTGTTACTCTCGCCCAAGAAAATCTGCGTTTGCTCACAGCGCAGGGTTTAGCACAGCGCCAAACGCAGCTTGAGCGCATCCATGGCGAATTCGGCAAGCAATCGCATGCGGACGCGTTGCAAAGCGTGGAATATTTTAAAGAAAAGTTGCAAGCCATACCGATGGATTGCACTGTTTTTTCCGCAGACATAATGAATGCAACGGCATTGAACGCAGCGAATTTCAAAGCAGACATTGTGTTTGCGGACGTGCCCTATGGGAATCTGGCGGCTTGGTCGCAAGGCAGCGCATTTGCGGTGGATAAACTGTTGGATTCGATTATCCCTGTGCTAAGCGACAATGCGATTGTGGCCATTTGCAGCGATAAGCGCCAGAAAATCACCAACCCAAGCTATCGAAGGTTGCGCAAGCAATTGATCGGCAAGCGAAAAATAGAATTGCTGCGCAAGGAGGATTAACGATGAAATATAAACCCACAACAACATCCGCCATTGCATTTGCGCAAGCTGAACGGCTGGAGGAATGGCTGCACTTGTTTTTGTGCAACGAGGGCGGCAACCGGGAATTTTTAGATGGGCTGAAGCTTGAACCTCGCATTTACGCAGCCCCGCGCTTGATGGACTTGAATCTGTTTGCGCGTTGCTGCGGCCCGGAAGAAGACTTAAAGTGGACGATTCCCGCTGCGCCGTTTCATGCGAATGTTGATGCGATTGCGAAGAAATACAAAACCGGCAAATGGGACATGCCGCCGTTGATTATCAATGAGCTAGATGGTCGATATGAGCTCAACGACGGCAACCACAGGTTTGAGGCGTTGCGGAAGCT
>Ga0131853_10002470_pt1 | contig 33016 bp, 26 predicted proteins | sample TergutLab28metaG_FD_92764 | JGI IMG/M metagenome (GOLD analysis project Ga0131853, IMG submission 92764) | Labiotermes labralis P1 segment gut microbial communities from Petit-Saut dam, French Guiana - Lab288 P1 (version 2) (version 2) | ecosystem: Host-associated > Arthropoda: Insects >... | reverse complement strand
TAAAATATAAAGTATAAGCCCCAAATAATTCTTAACTACGAACTTTCATTATTACAGATGAGAGCCTACAGTAAGTACACATCTGTCTTGGTCTTTGTATCCATTGTCCCTACAGAATACAAAGACTTAGAACTTGTACCTTCAATGGGTATCATATAGTTTTAATATCACAACATTGTAATTTTATGCTTATCAATTTATATATTTAAGAATTTTAATATTTTAGTCATTCCAATGAGGGCATTGCATACCTAGATTAGTGTGTTGAACTTTTATCCTTTTTGATGTTTTTGGTTCCCTGAGGATAGGACTCCAGTGCCATAGCATGTACGAGATTAATCTTTGTCAGAAATTTATTTTATTAAGTGCATGTATTGGTTTATGTATTAATTATAAGAATATGTGTGGTATGAATAATATAAAAAACGCTGTATGTTATTAACATTTCTATAATCATTTAAACCACTTCCGAGTACTGTTTCCCTGAACATCTTGTGCAAGGGGAAGTAGAGATGCAGAGAGAGTTTTGGTGCGGAAAATTGAAAGGAGACTGGTAAGACACAGGCGCAGATAGTGAATATTAACCCCTTAAACGCCAAGTTAAATCCCATCTGCCATCTGATGGCATTATTAGGAGCTCACCATATTTTCCACGTTAGCAGGATAAGGGTTAAATTGGATATTGAAGACATAGGTTGGCAGTGTGTGTACGTGGCTCAGGATACGAGAAGTTGGGCGCTCATGTGAGCATGCACTTTGGCCCTTCGTTTCATAAAATGTGGGGAAACTGGCTATGGAACGTTTTTTAACCAGTTCCACGGTGTTTCATATTGAAATTAAAAATATAAAGAACACTGACCACTAATTAAGTGGTGCTGTTGAAATTTCATTACAGAATGATCATTAATGTTGACAGAATTCTATCCATTCAGTTCGACCGTAACTGTAATGTGCACGTGTTCAGCCAGACAGGTGAGCGAGCAATAAAAAAAACCCTAGAATATGAATTCGGAAACCCGCTCTGAATTTTTTAATGCTGCCAATACTGATAATGAAATTCCCCGTGCATTTTTCGTCAATCATCAATGGAGTGACCACAACATCTGTTACTCTGTAACAAGAAACGTTAATTCATATACGAAGTTTTTAACAATATTGAACTGTGAAATTACATTGGCAATATGTCACGAATGACTTGCAAGAACACGAACTATTCACTGACCAGCTGCTAAGCTTGTCGTTGGTCACTTCCATGGATTTGTAACTGTTTGCAACCTCAGTCCAGCTAGATTTGTCGTGTTGTTGTTGGCTTGCCAGCTCAGAGTTCTCGCTGGCTGTTGTGCTCTTTAACTGGGCACGAAGCTACATGGCACGGATCGCAAATGAAGCCAACATTTGTTCGGTTAGCTAGCTTGTCCATATCCCCGGGGATCATAGATTCCAAGTAGTAATCTGTGCATGGATTAAACAGACACGAGTTTAGTCACCGTAATGAGAGTTATGAGCAATTCTGATCCATGTTATGAACGGAGTTGTCTGTTGTCATATACGAGTTGTGATGTGGACAAGCTGTGTATGCTTACGTGCTCGGCGTGATAAGGGCGATATTTCCCGGCGTGGATCAGTTTTTGAAATCCGACTGTACGCAGGTTAGTATGTTGGCCGTGATGTACATTTAGGTGTTGCGAAAGTTTAACGACAATAAGAAAACTATTAAGGGACCCGGTACATATGTAATCTGCGTTGTAGCAAGCAGCAGATCGAAGTAGTTACATGTATGTCTGTACGTGACCATTTTCTTGAAGTTATAGTAGGTTTGAGCTAAATGATTTGCGCTCCTCGCCCAATATTGTGCGGGTGATAAAATCGAGAAGAATGAGATGGGCTGGGCATGTGGCGCGATTGTTTGAGGACAGGGGGGTGTATAGGGTCTTGGTGGGGAAACCGGAGGGAAAGTATCCACTGGGGAGACCTAGGCGTAGATGGGTGGATAATATTAGGACGGATCTCCAGTAAGTGGGATGTGGGTATATGGACTGGACTGGGCTGGCCCAGGATAGAGACAGATGGCGGACGCTTGTAGGTGCGGTAATGAACCTTCGGGTTCCGTGAAATGCGGGGAATTTCTTGACTAGCTGCAAACCAGTTAGCTTCTCAAGAAGGACTCTGCACCATGGAGTAAGTAAGTAAGTATAGTAGGTTGGACTAAATTAACCCAAAATCCAGTGAGTGGTTAGGGAGTTAAGTTAGACTAGTAAATGGTAAGACTGAAAAGTAAATAAGTTAAATTATGTGTATTCCTCATAAGCGTTCACTGTTTGTTTCTTTTCCAAAATCAGTAAACAGGAAGGGCAAATTTATGACCTTGCCTCTTTCTTGTAAGTTACTCATGTACTTATTTAGCATAACATGCAGCTGAAAGTGCTTTTTCCGCCGGGACAATTGATAGTCTTGAATATGCGACAGTTGTGTTTGTTAAGAGACTGAAATACAATAGGGTGTATTTACATTTTGTAGTCCTCATAGTACAAGCGTGTAGGTCAAGTTGTAGTAAGAATATAGTACACTGCTAGTATGTGGTTTGTAAGGCAATGGCAAACCACTCCTGAATGGTAATTTCTGCCTATAAAATCCTCTACAGGATCAACAGGAGTTGCAGCAGACTCAAAGGACTGCTACTACTACTACTGCTAAGGCTGGATTTAGTTATCTTAAAAGAACTGTACAGATAAAAAATGTGGCACAGTATTTGTTTCAAAAGTCACATAATATATGCAAAACTTATGAAGTGTCACATGAAAACAATTCTTCAGCATTGGTGAAGTGAATGAAATGATAGTCTTTCAGTGTGAGCTTAAGTGTATACTTTTATACCATTGTTTAAGTTTGTGATGTTAGATGGAGGAGCATTATTTCCAGTTGAGTACACACCCTTCTGGTAACTAGTGAATTTGGCACTTGCCACATGGAGGTCATGTATTTTTACTCTATATTTTTTAATTTGTTTGAAGTTCTTCTGCTTTTTCTGCAGTGAAAGAGAGTAGTCAGAATAGCAGGGGGGGACAGTATTAAATTTCTTAAATAGTTACAAGTTTTAAGGTCTTAATGGAATTTGTTGATTGAATTCCGATCTTTTTATGTGTTTCTGTCCTTTGTGTTCAATGGTTAAATGTTGTGAAATTTCAGAGGAAAGAAGGACATAATTTTTGTTTACATAATTCTCTACAGCAGATTTTTTTTTACACCTGCCTTTGATCTAATGATATTTTGTTAAATGGTTAACATTTTCTGTTGTATGGTGAATTTCCTTCAGAGATATCTCCATATGACACAATGAAATGGATATGTGTAAAAGAAACTAATTTGAAAATACCGGTTGTCATAAGTGGTGAGACTGCCTTCATGGCAAAATATGCTGCGGCATGAAGGTAATGTACCCAATGTATATTTTTTAGTTCAAGTGAGTATGATTTTGCATTCCAGAGAATTTACTTGCAACCACTTTTTCAGTTGTTCCATAACTGTAACCTTTATTTAGATTAATACTTGTTTGTTTTAACAAAATTTGGCATAAGTTTAACTTAGTCATTGTATTGTTAGTGCAGTTCTAAAGTAGTGTGTTTTTGTGTGACATATGCTGATGTTACGTACCATCAGAAAAGAATGTAGTTTTGGGCTGTGAATTGACATTTGGGGTAGATTGTCTATACACAAGGGTGGGAACAGTGGACAAATAATGGAACTCCAGAAACTTTTATGTTTTCTGGTTCACCACTGTGAGAAGGTGTTACAGTTTGAATTTTTAGATCTAATATCTGCTCTTTGTTTGCTGTGATTAAGGTACATTTCACACTTTGGGATCAGGACCTTTTAATATCTGATGACAAAGTGAAATTTATGTTTAAAAAATTACCCATAACCTCTTCACCATGTCTCATGATGGGCTGTAGTAAAACGTGCATCATCATAGGTGGTGATCACATTTAAATATTGTGTAACTGTAATTTTTTGTGTAAATAAGTCTCTCACCATTGTGTCCCATAATGTCGTGTTGTATTGTATATAACAAGTGTTCATTTATCTATCCAAACAGCACAACTATATAGATATTGAATAGTGATTTTTATGCAATTCTGTCAGCTGAAATATGTATTAGAAATTATGTACTAAAATTGTATAAAAATCGATATACAATATCTGTGTAGTTGTATTGCTGAGAAAGATAAATAAACACATCACATAATGCTTTGATCACGCTGTGATTGCAATAGTTTATAACAGCATCATTGTATCAAGCAATATTAATTTTAATTTCAGGTTGATAAACACATATATAAAACATTTAGAACTTCAGAAACAATGATGTCTTCTAAAGCAAAACAAAGCCCGAAAAAGGGTGTTGGTAAGCTCAAAGATTATGGAAAAGGAAATAACAGTAAAACTAAGGGGAGCGATTCTTCAGATTCTTCCGGAAAAGAGTGTGTACTTTCTTTTCCTTTGTTGAAAACTGTGGATAATGACAGGATGCTTCCACGGTATTCTGCTATATTAAATCGAACTGAGGATGATGGGGTTGGCATGGAAGATCTTGATGCTCTACAGCTAGAACTGGAAGCCTTGCTATCAGCAGTTGTGGTTCGGACAAGAGTGCTGCAGGTAAATACACTACAACTACATAACTAGCTTTGTGGAGAAGGTTCCTTGAGAAGCTAATAGTTATTCATCTAGCTAAGAAATCCCGTGCTTTCATGGAAGTTGAAGGTTCATTATTGTTCAAGATTCTGAAGTGGTCCAGTAAAAAATTTACCAACATTTTGGAGGAGCTTGTCTCTTCCATCTTTGGGGTACCTATCCCAACTTGCAAAACGGTAGTAAATTTCTACCAGACTATATGCCACTACATCTGAGAAATGGAAATGTTCATTCAATTATCATGTTACCAACAACTCACCACTAGTGTCTTTCCAACTGAAAAAAGTTCTCACCCTCCATTTAAGTATCAGTCTACGTTAATATTGTTTGTCCACCTGTGTCTTGGTTTTACAAGTGGTACAGGTAAATAATTGATAGTATTCACATATATGTATCCAATTTATCATTTGTTTGTAACTGGACTACAGGAATTATATGTCTGTAATGTCATTTTTGGGCATATTCACAAAATTACAAAATATGACCATGAACTTCATTATGTCTGTTCATCTGTATGGAATAACTTGGCTGGCACTGGGTGGATTTTCATGAAATGATATTGGGGGTTTTTTTTTATCTATCAAGAAAGTTCAAATTTCATTAAAGTGTGAGAAGAATGGCTGGTACTTATATACATTTATGATAATATCTCACTCAGTTCATCTGAGAATGAGAAGTTTTTTTGGTAAAAAGTTGTAGAGAAAATTAAAACACACATTTTGTATTCAGTAACTTTTTTCCAAATATTATGCTGTTTATAAGATATTGTGGAAAAATTTGTAGAGCCAGGCAGGCCACAGATGACAATATAATACAGCACATGCGCATTGCATGCTGGATAACTAAGGCTACAAACTCACACTCAGAATATGTAATACCTATTGCTTTTCCACACCAACAATAATTTCATGAATGTGCTTCAGTGTTCTATTATATGTATGTTGCCTGTCTTGTTCTGCTTGTCTATGTTTAATAGCCCTCACAATGTTTGTATTCATGTGTATGTGTGTGTGTGAGAGAGAGAGAGAGAGAACGTGCATGCATGCATGTGCAGATACATACTGGGGTACTGATAAGTCCTTAGCCCGACCCTGGAAGGAAACAAGCTACAGCGACCAAGTCTTACAACACTATACCGAGACTTACGGCGTTCGCCGTAAGTCTTGGTCGCTGTAGCTTGTTTCCTTCCAGGGTCGTGCTGAGGACTTATCAGCACCCCTGTAATGTCCCATGAGGGATATCTGATACTTCATTTACTTTTACTGGTGGTAATAAGTGGAAAATATAGTGTAAACAATTTGCCTGTTCTCACTATTGAAAGAGTTATAGATATTTGAAATTATTCGACATAAACAGGAAAAACAAGCTGCTTACTTTACACTGTTTTTTTTGAAACAGTAACTCAGTACAGTAATTGTTACAACTGGCCACCAACTTGTGAGATTTTAGGCTTTTGATGCAATGCTGTTGAGGCCTTTGCTGTACTCGGATATGTTGTGTAACGTCCCAGAAGAATGAAGGCCTCTGGCCACCATCTTCTCTTAAACAAGTATACTGTTGCATGATTTTTATTGAAGTGGCAAATTATTGTAGTAATTGCCCAAAATGTTTACAACCTGCTCCAAGTCAGAATGTAGTGGTTTACTAGTTTTATGGAAGCAGTAGCAATAGCCAGATAAAATATGTCATAATTTAAAAGACTTACGGAATGAAATATCTCATTCATAATTTTGATTTAGGTGCTTTGTATACAGTTTGTTTTGTTTCCTTACAGGAAGAGATTCGTGTGTTGAGTAATGCAGAGGAGAAGCGCAGTGGTGACAATAAAAAGGGAAAGTTTAACAGTGTTAATAACATCCACAAAGCACCCCTGTCTCCAGGAAAGCGAACCAAACAGCAAGAGCGGCCAATGAAAAAATTGAAAGAAGCGAGTTCTTCAAAATCTCGAGGTGGTAATGAAACAAATCAGGCTCCTTTACCCATCAAATTTACCAAGGTTAAAAGTATTCCTTCCTCAATCTCCTCCAGACCTTTACAGAATGTCTTAGTGGATCATGATCATAATGATCAATCACGTCATGATGCACCCAAAATCGTCCTTCCTAAAAATGACACACCAAACAAATTCTGGTTGTCTGTGGAACCTTACTGTGCAGATATATCGCTAGATGATATAAAATTGCTTGATGAGCTGCTACATGAACATGACAGTGATGCTGAGTACCAGAAAGTGCCAACCCTAGGACGCCATTATAGTCTTCGATGGGCACAAGAAGACTTGGAGGAACACCCTGATGCCAATACAAGCAAAACAAAACTGAGACCCACAGCAGCTCCTATGGATGGACTTAATGTGCTTAAACGGCCAGATAGAGTAAATGATGTTGGTAACACAGGACCACTTACTCAAAGGTTGTTATCTTGTTTAATGGAAGAGAACATCATGGTTCCTATGCAAGATTCCTTTGATGGAAAGAGGTATGTATAGAGGGTTGTTACTACAAAATATGCCAAAATGTTATGACTGTTAAGGTGATTCATATATTATGTGTTTGCAAGATGTGCTTCTGTCACAGATTGTGATTTCAGTCAAAAGCAAATACAGGAGTAACATTTAAATACCACCAGAGTTTTACCAGACATTTTCATTTTTTGGTCTGTGCCAGGTGTTCCACAGGGACGATCAGCATACTCTGTCTTTCTATAACATAAGTACTACCTTTTCAAATGAAACGATAAAGAATGTGTGTGCGTATGCAGAAAAGTTGTAGTTGAAAAATTTTTGGAGTTTGCAGTTCCAGTTAGTTTGCAGGAAACATGCTAGATTTTGTGAAATCCATAAGAGAATACTTCAGTAGCAAATATGCAGGGTAACAAGCCCAGGGAGAATTTTTTCATGGTACTTCACATCTCTCATTTTCTGTATTGAATTTAAATTAACGTTTGCTCATGGATCTGTAATGTGACAATAATGTTGAAATGTACAGGCCTCAGAAATTACTTGTATTAGATAATCGATTTATGAACGCATTGCAATATGTCTGAGACTTGTGATTAAAACAAATGTACAAGTCTAAATACAACTTTATCTGTAGGTGATAATCAGCTACATGTTTCAGATGTATATACCCATCTTCAGGCTGAATACAGGTGCATAATAGGGAAAATATATAATACAGTGCCATGAAAAAGAATGTTAGGGACGAGAACTTGTCATACATCGAAACAGAGGTATTGTAAGATGTAATACACATTCTTCATTGCATTGTATTATATATTTTCTCCTGTGACAAACCTGTATTCAGCCTGAAGATGGCTATACAGGGTGTGAAGAAACTCCCTACCCAGACTATGTGAGGTGATAGGGGGGGACCAAAACAAAGATTTATTGTCAAGGAACTATGTCAGAGATGCGTCCTTGCAGCGCTGTGGATCATCACACTGGGTCTGACTAGGGTTGGAAATCAAGCAAAACCACTGAAGTATTGTAAAAAAATTTAGTTGTATATGTACCAATTTAGAGCAGATGTTCAAACATATGGCCACTGACCTCAATACACAGCCGATGACGCAGCAGAGTTCAACGTGTGCACTAAAAAGTGCTAGGTTGCTGCCTGATAGTTGCTGCTGCCTCAGCAATTTTGGCAATAAAATCCTCTTCAGAATCAACTGGCGACATGTTCATCAGGGCTTCAATGTGTCCCCACAGGAAGAAGTGCATTAATGTGAGATCTGGTGACCTGGGAAGCCAAGCCATTAGCCTGCCTCATTGAATCCAGTGATTGTTGTAAATGATGGTGATATGTTCACGGACCTGACATGCAAGGTAAGGTGCAGCCCCATCATGCTGGAACCACATGTTTCTCCTGACTGACAACAGGATCTCTTCCAGCATTTCTGGTAGCTTTTGCTCTAGAAAAACAGGGTAAATCTGTGCACTGAACTGTCAGGGTAACAATTATGGCCAAAGCAAAAAGTCATTAACAATACCTGCCCAAACGTTGATCACAAAGCATTGGTGGTGGCAGTGAGCAGATGCAGCATGAGGGTTTCCTTCTGCCCAAATATGGCTGTTGTGGTTGTTGAAAATCCCTTCTCTGGTGAAGCAGGCCTCATCCATGAACAACACCGTTGCTGGAAAGTCGGGCTTCTGTGTACTCTGGTGCACAAACCACTGAACAAATTGGTCTCAACGATGGTAATTGTTGAGGCCTAGTAGAGCCTGGGCATTCTGCTGATGCTGCTCATGTACAACATTCCACACAAGACAATCCACGCCAACTGCGTGACCAACCACGTGGATGCTTGTGGAGGGATTCTTCTCAAAATGCTTTAAAATACCCTTGTAAAATTGCAGCATGTGAACTGATTGTCCTTGGCCTGTGCTGTGCCTGTTCAATGCAAATGTACCAGTTTCCCAAAGGCGACAGATGACAGAAGCATACATACAATAATCTGGACACACTGTGTTCAGAAAACACTCAAGATAAATCCTCTGTGCTCTCCTGCCATTGCCATACGCTGCAGCATACGCCCAATGATATTGGTAAGTTCGGTCCAGGTGAAGCACTCCATGTTGATGTCAATTTGACTACAGTATACACTTTTGTGAGGTTCTGAATTGGTCCTTCACAACAAATGACTCTCCAAGCATGCCACAATAAGTATAAGAAAGAGTTGACATGCACGCATGCCAGTCTCAGCTGTGTCGTTGGTCGCGCTGTATTGAGGTCAGTGGTCAATACGTATGAACATCTGCTCTAAATTGGTGCAAAATACAACTTTTTTTCAGAATACTTCAGTGATTTTGCTTGATTTCCAACATTAGTCATACTCAATTTGACAGTCCATACTGCTGACAGGACACATCTCTGACATAGAGTTACTTGACAATAAATCTTTGTTTTGGTTCCCCCTGTCACCTAATGAAGAGTGGATATACAGTTTTTCCATATCTTGTATATAGCCAAAACATGTAGCTGATTATCAGTTATAGGTAAAGTTGTGTTGAGACTTGGTTTACATTCGTTACATTCAAAAGTATTTGCAAACACAACCTGGATGCTCTGCCTAAGTGAGAAATTCTTTCAAATCTTTATTTCAGAATTTCTTTTAAAATTGATTTTTTTTTCAGAGTTTTTTTACATGTCCATGTAGAAGGTTTTTTCTATAGCGAAAAACTCATTTAAGTGGTAAAACACAAATGAAGCAATATTCATTTACAAAACACACACACACCACACTGTTTAATGTCAAATGGACAACCCAGTAGCAGATAATTGTAAGTAGATTGTAATGGTAAAGTTTTACATTGCTTCATGGTACACTGTTGTCTTTAAGCAGATTTATGTTGTACTGGTGACAGTTTTAAGTACCTTAAAGGAGTACAATAAGGATGTTAAGACTTCATGCAGATTAAAATAAATATGTGTAATATGGCCAAGTGAGGACCCCATTGAAGAGGAATATTAACAATTTTGTCCAGCAAAACCAGGGATATTCGTGGTTCTCACAGTAGTGTTGCTGAATATTCTAGTCTCCTGAGAAGTATTCCTGTGTCATGGGTTCAGTGGTTCCTGGCACTTTAAAGGAACCTTAAAAAATGTCAGGAATAACTTGCCTAGTCACGCAGTGTCATACCTCAGAAGACCCAGATCTTTAAGGTATGGCTTTACAAGGCAATGAATGTTTAGTGTAATCTGCTGTTGTAGGAAGTCTGGTAGATTTCTTACAGTTTTATGTAGAGACTCTGCTCATTTTCTTGAAACCCAGCGTGCATTTTGAATAATGTCTTATGGTATGGCGTTTCTTGAGTAGTTTTTAATTCTAGCAATCTTGCTGGTACAAATGGCTTGAGTAGTAGCATGTTCTGATCCTTATAAATCTCTCTCACTCAGCCAAAACATAACTGTGATGTAACATCATATGTATATCATATGAATATAATTCCAATATTGTTAAAAGAATTAATACATTTATGTTCTAATTAATATTGTGTACTTAGAGGATATAGGTCATGACATACAGCAGTATTGGCAAGTACCATTATAATTTGGGTGTCATTCTTGTTCACAGATGTACACACTGAATGGAGTTGCTCTTTACAGTGAAACTTGAAAGTAAATTCCATACTACTAGTTAAATTGAAGAAAGTGGCTAATGTATAAAGCATGTGATTGTTTGCCTTGTACATGAATGATTAAGGGGTTATCTTTATACTAGGATTTTTGTAAATTTATTAGTAGAAGTGTGAACAAAGGAACCAGATCCATATACAGTCTTGTCTTATGTCATATTGCAGATGCAGGGGTGGTGAAAATACTAAACCAGTTAGGAATTTCACAATGTCCAATGCTTCCTCACTTGAGCGGCGTGTGAGAAAAGAACTAGAAGATCAAGGAATTCTTGACAATTCTGAGCACAAAGAACCAGCTGATGATGAGATTCTGACTGAACTTAAAAGATGTCAAGCAGAATTAAAGGTGAGCATTTACATTTGCTTTCTGTAAGTGTGTACCCAAAAGTTGTCATTGATGTCTCAAGGAGAAGAGAAAGAATTGCATGAAAATGATTGTGATTTGGGTCATTGAGTGGGTGATATCTTTATTGACAAGGCTGTCTATCCTGTATGTGCTGGAGTAAAGTAACTGTTATTCTCTACATTCCTGTTCCTGCAACTTCTTATCGTAAACAGAAAGCAGCATTAAGTCCACATACACATACAGTTGAGTGATAATGATTGCGATGCAGGAATTTTTCTTATGAAATGGCCATGGATTGTGGAACTTTCTAACATCAGTACTAAAAAACTCCTAAACTCCGTGGCCTTAGTCCGCACGCGAACTATACCGACATCAGTACTAGAAGCACTAATGTCTGTGTTAGTGAAAAATGCAGGGTGGGCACATACTTCATTGTGGGACCTCTATTTTGTGGAAAGTGAGGGCATAAAATCCAAATACAGTTCCATAGAACTGCTCATTCATGAAGCTTTAGAGTACATGAAATTAAAAAAAAATACATCTTCAGAATTGACTCGTATTTTTAGTTTATTATTGCCATATGTAGTATTCGAAGCTACAGTATATTTTAAATATATCTTTTAAATATTTGGTGCCAGGTACATTTCATCATCATCATGTTCCTGAAGGGTTAGGCATGTTTCCTGTTCCTTGATCCTCAAGATGAAGTTGGTCCCTCCATCCCTTCCTCAGTCGTCCTATGTTCCTTTGTCCTTTTGGTTTATATTGTAGTGCTTGTTTTGGTAGTCTGTGTCCTTTGTACATGTTGTGGCCAATTTTTTTGTTACTGTTTTGTTTCCTTTACTATGTTCTGTGCTCCCTTTTTTGCCTAATACATTGATTCTTTTCTTTATCTAGTTTTGTTATTCCAAGTGTCTCAAAAATTTAATCTGTACATTTAAAATAGTGTAATCACAAATTTGTGTATTTTGAAGAATTTCATGAAGACTATAATGTAATTTTTAGGTATCATTTAGAATTTTTATGGGATATCGTCTCCCTTCATTGGTACTTGATGTGTGAAAATTTTTCCTCAGGCATTAGGATACATCAGCTCTTGTTCATAATGTGCATTAAATTATTTCAAAATACTGAACGTGAGAGACTTACTGTTCATGATTCATTGTGGCCATTTATGTCCATATTTTCTGCAGTTATCAACCTACATGCTTTTAATGTCAGTAGTTCATAACTGCATGTGTGTCATTAATTATTGAGAACATAGGTGGCAGATTTAATAGATTCGATTATAGTAATTGTATCCCTGCCTAATGTGTAAATATGGTAATGAAGTTTCCTGCAGTATTAACTTTGCTATGCAACATACAGCTTCTATTACCACACTGCATGCAGGTGTACCACAGTCTTTACTTCTAAACCTGGAGAACTAATATTTTTATAACTGTTTTGGCAGGAACTTTGAGTATACACAATATACGCTACTCTTAATTTGGTCCTTGGCCATCTTAAAGGTGATAGTAAATATTGTAAGCAACAAATGCAGCTATTATGATAATAAATAAATAGCATGATGTGCCTTGTTGGATCATATCTCACACAGCGTGTTCATAAACATGTGCCAAAAGAGACTGTATTACCATTTTTGTTATAATGTTTGAAGGTTATATCAAATCACAACATTCTACAACTGAAACGCCTAAGGAAGCTTGCAAGTGAAGAAATGTCCCGGCAGGAACTGAAAAGGAGGTTGCAGTTAGCTGATAATGAAGTCCTTGACATCTATAGAAAAATTACAGCATCAAAACAAAAAAAGAAGCCACCAACAAAAGAGGAGATGGATCTGGCCTGGAAAAGTTTGAAAGATAGAGAATTACTACTGAGGCAGATTGACAACATGTAATTGGGATTTTGTATAGTATACATTGTATAAATTCATTTATGAACTGTGAAGATTGTTTTGATGGTAATGAAGGGAAGAAATCTATGTAAGCCATCCAGGTGCCATTCGGTCTGATACATTTACGACCCTTATATCTGAATAATAAGTACCTGCTGAAATTCATTCTACACATCCTATTGTGACACGATATATAAAATGGAAAGTAAAATAAACAGTGCTAAAACATGTATTACATTGGACATTACATAACTGCCAAAATTGAGATGTGATTGATGGCTTCTTTACTTTCCCTTTAAACTGCACACTAGATATTGTATGATTTTCTAACCTAAAGTTCTTTTGAAATGTTCTCTAATTGTGTTTTGAATACAATATTTTAATAGCAAATTTACATTGCTGGCTTATAATACACTTGTCTATGTTCTTGTGTTTTCATATGAATATTTGTAACAGCATACAATTTCCTATGAAACATGCACAACACCAAAGCTGCTGGGTGCCAGTGGCAGGTATTAAGATCTAATTTGGTGTGTATATGTGTGTACATTAATTTTCATGACAAATCAGTTTCAAGTTTTATTCGTCCACACCCAGATAACATATGTGGCATGAAATAAGTTTGTATCTCTGTGGTGTCCACATTATTACGTTGCAGTTGTTTTCGTAAATGAATGTAATGTTGCATATATTTTGAGTAGATAATGGAACACATTTTACCCTTGTGTGACACACCCAGGCATGTTAAATGCTGAAGCTTCTTGATAGAGTTAGAACATACTGCCCAGCAATAAATAGTATGTTAAATTGTTAAAATGAAGTTGCATGGCATTCATCAGGTTTTGTTGGTTGAGCAGAAATATTTCTTTACAGATGTGAATGATGCATGTATTTGTCCTTCAGTGGTTTCTTTAATATAAAACAAGAAATTGTTGTAAAATGAAGGCATAATAACCAATTTCGTTTGTAGCAAACAGAGATGAATCACTGAAGCACATATTTGCGATCATATGCTATCCACCACCACTCCAGACAGAGTCCAGCTTACATGAGATCAAATTGTTATAACAATGTTCAGGAAAAACCATGAATCAAGACCACTTTCCACCTGCTGATGGGGCCATTATAAGTAAAAGATTGTGTCAAAGAATTTTGGCTGCTATTACATACGGTCCAATAAACATGACGGTCGTTAGATTCCATTTTCATTTTGTATGACCAGGTTAGGTCGTCACTGTCGTATTTCGCCTACAGTCTGGGCACGTACTTTCATTTTCATTACACTTTGCGTGTCAGAATTACATTCTCTGATACGCATTATACATGTACCGGAGAACCTAAAATGCCAAAAAGGTGCACATTTACGTCCTACGCTCATTCCCACATGTCTGACATCCAACCAACCCAACGGTTCGAACTTATACTCTGATCCACAGATCATCTATCTCCGATTAATAGTATGACTTTTCGGACATTCTGTGACAGTTCCATCGACCACGCACACGTGGATACCAAACTAGAAATCACGATAGACCCAATACACACCGAAGTTATAGACCAATTCTCTGCCATCCCTTTGTTAACTTGAATGCTGATTCCGATAAGCTTTACAAGATGCAATTCCTCCACAGGCGGTTCGAGAGGCTATATTCTGTGATCTTCCATGGCTACCAACTCGTACATTTGTGCAACTGTGTATGTGGAAGAATGAGAGCGTTTCACTTGCACTGCGTTGTAAATGATTGCAGCTATTAATGTTAAGTGGTTCTTCTTGCAAAGGAACATTAGCACTCTGAAATGGGACATAGGATTCAACCTTAACGATTTATAGCCCCAAGCATATATATAGGAAAACTTAAGTCAAAACGTATACTAACCTATTTGAGAAGTGCATACGCGATTTTGTCGAGGGAAATGAAGCCACGTGGAAGACCTAGGCGCAGATACGAGGATAATATTAAATTTAATCTGCAAGACATGGGATGGGGCAATGGGCTGGAATGATCTAGCTCAGTGTAGAGACAAGTGGCTTGCTCTTGCAAATGCGATAATGAACCTTAGGGTTTCATGAATACAAGGAATTTATCAACTACCATAAGCCCAATTAGGTTCTCATGTAAGGCTATGCTCCACGGAGACAGAAAAGAAGACAAGAATTGCCCGAAGAATCTACGTAGGAGGACTTAACGCTCACTTTTATGGTCTTTCAAATGAAATTTCTCTTTGACCATGCAAATTTACATAAACACACGCTCCTTCCCCCACCCCCCGCCAAGATCCCAAGATCACAATTATTTTATATTCATTCGGACGTAACTGTAGTTGAAGAGCCATCTTAAACTGTCATAACATGTCACATCTGTGCGTACCGTAGTGTTGATTTGAAGTCAGATTATTGATTTCATGCGCGTTTGTGTTTTGTTCAGATTCCATCTTCTGATCCGTGCTTAGAACTGTTCCATGCATTATACTACACGGTATAATTTCAAGGACCGTTCCTAATATGAAATATTCTGTAATGTTGCAGAATTCGTATTGAGCGTTTTAACAAATTGTAGTAATAAGTGAAATTACAAAATGTTCATGTAAAAAAAATCGATATTTATACATAATGTACTACGAAATTACTTCTTAATAGCGTACGTCTGTAGCCTTATGGGTAGTTATTAAGATAATATTGACTATTTTTAAAAATGGAAAGTGTTTTATATACCAGAATTGGTGAACCTCTGTATACTATATGACAGAACAGATATTAATAGATTTTAATTTTATTTTATAACACCCTAAATTCTATACACTGTGAAGTAGGGTGGTTGACCATTGGTCATTTATAATTTGGAAGACAAAAAATAGATCTGCGAATTGGAAACAATTTAGACTTGTTTGGTGCAGGTAAAACGTAACGCTATGGAATATACTGTGGAAAACTTTTTTTTCCATTTATTGCTAATGTATTACTTAAATAGTGTTTTATAGTACAAATTGCTGTTTTAATTTTAATTTTAACGGCTCTAGCGCGGAGTCCAAACTTTAGGCGGGAATTCAACGCTATCTGTGCCAACGCGGTAGAACTACTTCCCTTCTTGCCAAGCCGTCATTGTGTGCTGTGGTGGAAAGGAGTGAATTATTTTAGACGGTTTACATTTAATATTTCCACTGAAGAATTTTGTACAGGTATTCTAAAAACAGTGTCTTGTAAATTATTTTTGAAGTGAAATTTTGGTATATTTTATTTGTCTCGCTATAAAGTATGTGGAGAGTAAAAATTGTAAGAGTGCATAATCTGTCGAGATTCCGGGTCTGAAATATAGCGCTATGGCGTCGCGTAAGATCGAAGAGTCGTAGCTAGGCGGCAATGCAGAAGCTAGCGTAGAGAATTTTCCTGTAGATTTCGGTCGCTTATTTTATTTTATTTGGAGGTTTGAAGAGGATATAGAGTTAGTAAACATGCTTAAGATGTTTAATATTTTTCATTTGCTGATCCTTGAGGGATAATTTGTCGGTTTATGCGTTCTAAAAATAGAGAAAAATTTATGAGGAGCAAACTCGTTATTTTCCTTGAAAGATGGATTCGATTTGAAAATGGCGGGCGCGGAATTTCAGTTATTTTATAAACAGTATTGGTTAAAAATGTAATTTGGGCATATTCAACGAAAGATTTAGTTGTACTTACAGGCGTCTTTGGTGCTAAATTACATCACTGGTTCTAATCGCATTTTTAGAATATGGCGTCATTGTAATATATCAGAGTTTGGGTTCTTGTAATTTGTTTATTTTAGTAGGGAGGGTGTAATGCTACGATAGTGGTGTGTTTTAAGAGAAGCGTGTGTAAAATATATTGACAGACAGTTGTGTATATGTATTTACTTGTGAAACGATCGGTTAAAGTTAGTAGGTGTGAAGGTTATAACATGATAAGAGGTATTATGTGTACCCGCTTCTTGGTAGTATGATTTTATTTTACTATATATTGCCGTATATCATACGCCGACGTTTCGTCAGTGCTTAATAGGCCAAAACATGATACAATATATTGTCAAAATTCATATGAAAAAAAATTATACACCATGTAACCGCCACATTTGATTGAATCTAGTCTTCTTAAGACTGTTCACGTTTTGGCTTTATATATGCCTTCCATATTCTGCCATACCTGGAAACGTTGCTATATATAGTTTTATTATTTTGCCATACGTCTTTACATGATTCAGACCTGGCCTTGAAGAGACCTCTTTGGAGATATAAACTGGGGGCATGAAAATTCATGGTACCACATGAGGTGGGTGCATTGGATGTTGTGATACTCGGCCACTACCTGTGGTGTTGGAGTAATATGCAGTGTGCCCACAAAAGAGCATGCAAGTCTTCACCTTAGGTGTCTGTTGCATGTGATTTTAAGTAATGTAATGATACAGATTATTTTACTGGTAGATATATGCAGCTTATCTTCCTTAATGGAGGGATGCTTAAATAATACGTATCAGCTGCTGGTTTTTTCTGATGTGTTGATTCAAACCATTCGTACTCTAAGGAGAAACACAGAAGCTTTAGTAGCTGCTAGCAAAGAGATTTGTCTAGAAGTAAATGCTGATAAAACTAAGTATATGTTCATGTCTCAAGACCAGAATGCAAGACAGAATCACAACATAAAGATGGGTAAACCCTTTGAAAGTTTGGAACAGTTCAAGTACTTGAGTACAACCCTACCGAGTTAAAATTCTATTCATGAAGAAATTAAGATCAGATTGAAGTCAGAGAATGCTTGCTATCTTTCAGTACAGAACCTTTTGTCTTCCAGTGTTCTGTCCAAAAATATAAAGTTTACAATATACCGAACTATAATTTTGCCCATTGTTTTGTATGGGTGTGACACTTGGTGTCTCACATTAAAGGAGAAATATAGACTGAGGGTGTTTCAGAATAGTGTGCTGAGGAATATATTTGTGCCTAAGTGGTATGAGGTAATAGGCGAGTGAAGAAGACTAGATAATAAGGAGCTGTATGTTCTGTACTCACCAAATATTACTGATGTGGTCAAATCGAGAAGAATGGGATGAGTGGGGCATGTGGCACTTATGGTAGACAGAAGTTGTACATACAGGGTTTTGGTGGGGAGACCTAACGGAAAGAGACCACTTAGAAACATAGGCGTAAATGGGAGGATAATATTAAAATGGATCTTCAAAATGTGGAATGAAGAGGCATGGACTGGATTGGCCTGGCTGAGGATAGGGACAGGTGACAAGTGCTTATCAATGCTGTAATATGCTTTGGTTTCCATGAAATGTGGGGAATTTCTTGACTAGCTGAAGACCTGACGGTTTCTCAGGGAGGAATGTACTGCATGGAGTTAATGCAGGGGTGTACAAATTGTCCAAACATCTAGGAGCCACTTCAAAATTCTAGGTTCCAGAAGGGTGACCTGAAACAAGTTCCATACTGAGTACCCACAAATATTAGATTGTACAATAAAAAATTTAGTGGCCATGGTGGTCTGGTGCCAGGCATGTGTGCATATTAAATTATTGTATTACAAGTAGTACAGTTATTTTAGATAGTTTAGTTAGATATATTGTAGGCAATCTTATGCAGTTTTATAAGTATGTGCATCCCAAGTAATCTTACTTATATGTAGGAACACAAAGAAATTTTTTGTATGCTTAGATCATACCTTTCTTTTAACTGTAAGCTACCAAAATTCATTTCCTCTTTAGAATATACATGTGTGTGTGTGTATATATATATATATATTCTAAAGATTTTATTACTTATAACTTTTTAACCTTATTACCTATGTTATTTTATATTTGAAATTACATCTGTTTTTAATTTGTAATATACGTGGGAAAGTCGTTAAATAACGGGAATGCTATTCTAAAGTGCATGAAAAATTATGCACAAGGAAAAATCTTATTTCAGTACACAAAATGGCTCCTTAGCAATTTGTCATATAGGGGTCGTGACGATCAAACAGTTTGAGCCTGCGCAGTAGGCCGTACAACATGGCAGTTCCACTGTCAACTTGCACCATGGAAGAGCAACGAGCATTAATCGTTTTTTGTGGTCAGAGGGTATGAAGCCTTCTGAAATCTACAGAAGAATGATGGTTCAGTATGGAGACAGTTGTTTGAGTCAGGGGAGAGTGTATGAATGGGTGGAAAGATTTCGAAACGGATGACAAAATGCCAGTCATGAACACCGGAGTGGGAGACCAATTAGCGTGGCAAGTGAGACATTGAAACAGCAGGTCAAGCAGCGAATCCATGACTACAGGCGAGTCACTGTTGATGAAATTGCGACAGCATTCAACATGAGTCATGGCTGTGCGTACAGTATTGTCCATAATGACCTCGGGTATAGGAAAGTGTGTAGCAGATGGGTCCCAAGGCAGTTGTCCGATGATCACAAGCGTGCACGGCAGACGATTTGTCAGGAGCATTTGGACTGTCATGCTCGTGAAGGAGATGCTTTTCTCCATTGAATTGTGACAGGAGACGTGTCCTGGGTATACCATTATGAACCAGAGAGTAAGAGACAAGCGATGCATTGGAAGCACCCGTTGTCTCCGGCCAACAAAAAATTCAAGACACAGGCTTCCGCTGGGAAAATCATGCTGACCATCTTTTGGGATGTCAATGGCCCTATATTGGTGCATTTTCAGGAAAACGGTCAAACTGTGACTAGTGCTCGATACAGTGACGTGCTGGTGAACGAGTTGAAGCCCGCGATACAATCGAAACGCTGGGGACTTCTCTCAAAAAGAATATTGTTGCTTCATGACAACACCCGTCCCCATACGGCTGCGCATACAGTGGATACATTACGTGATCTGAAATTTGAGGTATTGAAACATACACCATACAGTCCAGACTTGGCGCCATCGGACTTTCACTTGTTTGGACCTATGAAAGAACATTTGCGGGGCCACAAGGTTGCAGATGACGACAGGGTAATGGGGGCGGTGCAAAGTTGGTTAAAGGCCACTCCAAAAAGCTTTTTTCTAGAGAGCATCCGCAAGCTTGTGGACAGGTGGACCAAGTGTGTTGCGAAGCAGGGGGGCTATGTTGAAAAATACACAAACAATTTCTGTAAGTACTCTTGCAAAAAAGTTATTATAAAATTCCTGTTATTTAATGACTTACCTTCATATATTAGTAAAATGTAAATGAGATCTTGTACTCTATAAAAGATTGTTAATTGTATATAAAACCTTTTAGAGCTCAGCCTGAAGATGGCACTATAAGAAGAGCCAAAACATGTTGCTGTTATAAATGATTTAATTATCTTTTAATTGTAACTACTTAATAAAAATTTGTGTTAGACTGTGAGTTTTTATATATATACACATACATAATACATCCATATATTCTATTGATTATTGAACACAGCTGGGATGTCTCACTTGAAAATCATTTCCCCTTTCTTTGGAACTGATCACATTTATTTTGGTGTGGATTGTTATTCCAAGTACTATGTGTATTCCTACTAAAATAGGTATCATCTGCATACACAGTTGTCTTATGTATTTCTAAATTTTGCTGCATTATTGACAATGAAGAAAAGTTGAAGGGCAAGTATATAACCTTGAGGCTTCATTGTTGGAGAATTAGTAGTTCTTAATGTTCTTTGATGACTTGCTTCTGCTTGCTATTTCCTGTTTGTAAGCTGGGACTTCGTTCATATTCCATAATGGTTTATCTAGATGTATGTTAATGGATCAAAAGATTGTAATTGGCTAGTTACTTTATTATTGAGATTTCCAGCTACAGTGCCTGTGTTTGAGGCTGTTGCATCTTTGGTTATATTTACATTTTCAGAATACCAAATGGGGAGATGCTAGCAAGGCCACCAAGTGGTTGATTACCAACTCTTCTTTATTTGCATGGTGGTTAATAAGAAACATTCTCCAGCTAGTATCAGCATGACTTACTGTTTTTTATGGAAAACAGTAAATAAGAATCTCTTATTACATATGTGTTATTTTCATCATAGTTCTGTGGCAAAGTCTGTAAAGTAAATTATTCAAAATGTGATGTATCATTGCTAGAATCCTGTACAATTGAAGTATCAGTAGTTTATTACCTTTATTATTATACTGTTACTGGTATGGGTTCAGGGACACATGTGGATTAATGGAATGACAGCTGATCAGTTAAGACAGGCAAGGCTTCTAACATCCAGTTGGAGGACCTGAGCCTGCCTTTGGTGTATGTGGAAAGGTTACCAGGGGCTGGATGAGCAGGAAACATTAGGAATAGTGGCAGTTCATTCATGGACAAAGGCAGGCCAAGGGTTTTCTTAAAAGACCATATGCTAGAAGAGCTGGGTAATTACTTAACTTGAGCATAAACCAGCTAAGAATAATAATGGGACTGGAAATAAGTCTGGAAAGGAGTTAATACTTAGTATAACCATTACACAATACTTGGCTGTAAAAATATGGTGAGGATTTCTGTTGCGATTAACTTGATGGTGTATTTGGTATCAGAAAGAAATGCACACATTACCAGAGTAGGCATACATATTTTTTTACTGTCGGGAATCTGGACGTTCACGTGGTATGCTTAGAGTTTGCCTAGGTATGTTCTCAAAACAGTGATATTGAACTGTGCATAGGGAAGTGACAGCATAAGTATTGTTTAATTTTTTCACTTGATCAAACTGTGGTACTCTGAAACAATCCTTTAAGGAAACCCTGCTATTGTAGTGAAGTTAACAGGTGGGCTGCTTATGTTGACATTGCACTTCTGTCTAGCTTGTGGTGGTATTTTTCAATAGAAGGTGCTAATTAGAAATCCTTCCTGTTACAGAACAGCAGACTTAAATTTAACTTCCCCCCAATCCCCCCTTTGTTTGTTCATTTAGATATTCATAACTTTTTGTTTGTTGTGTCTTATTAATGTTGGTAACAGGCTGACAGTATTACCTCTGATTTGGCATTTGACAGTACTACTAAGTGTCAGGAGTGAAGAGTGGCATCATGTGTTGATTGTAGGTGTATGTGTGTTGCCTTGCAATGCTGCAGCTTGCAGAACTGCCTCATGCAAAGTGCAGAATCCGTCCACCTTTGTTAGGTTTGAATTCAGACAGACTTGGGTTCAAGGCTTTGTCAATTTGCATCTGTTGTGATGTATCTCTATTGTATTTGCCTTCATGGAAAGTGGGATGTCACAGGAGGACATACCAATTTTATCAGCTTATTATATGAGGCAGTAGTAGATTCTAGCGTTCTGCAAATATACTTGAAAATAGGAAGTCTGTCATGTCAAAAACACACTCTTCTGTCAGTGAATGAATGAACATGTATGGAATTTACATGTATGGTTTGTGTAAGGAGTTTGATCAAGATGGTTGTTTGGATTTGTAGCCACGTGCTTGAGTGTGTAGTACTGTGTCAGTCCCTGGCATCATGTCTGACAGTGAGACACCAGCTCTGGAAGAGACCAAGAGGAAACGTGGCCGACCATCCAAGGCTGGGGGGGAGGTCAAGGTGAGAGTTTTTGCCAGTTCTGTTCGATTCAGGTGATTGAGGTCTTGTGGATATACTTCCACTCATTATGAACTCCTTAGCTCCCTTACATCCCTTTAATCACGCGGTGCTGAATATTATATGCCACATGTTTTAGGATGAATCTGCTGAACTTCAGGAGACCATTCCATAGCTTAATATACAGCAATATAACCAAACATACCTGTAGCCAAATTTGAATGGTTACAGAAATAATGACACAAGAAAAATGTAGTTGTTTGTGGTTCCACACACTGTACCTGGTTGACGTGTGTTACCTGTACACTGTTTAGGTCTATTCTTGAGCTGTTAGGCAAGCAAAAAAGAGACAAGTGTGCTGTGTAGAATAGTTGGAACCCTATGGATGGTTTTTATGGAACTAGTGTGAGTTTCTTGTGCTTAATATCTTTGTCACTCAGATATTAATTATATGTACAAAGTACAAGTGTTAACATTACAGGAACTCCAAATTATTTGGTAACAAATAAATGTATAAGTACTGTCTAAAATTTATCTCGCCATTATCTGTGTATGTGTTCAACTTTGAATACATGTATGTTTTGTTATATTCCTGTAATTTAATGTAGTGAACATTTGCCTGGGGGAAGGTATATTCCTATGTAACATGTAGTGTGATACTAAAATAGCTGAAAGTTGTATAATTATGTCTTATGCAGCCACCAAGGCATAGAGAAGGTGGTTAGTTTATCTGCTTCTCATCACAGAGCCTTGGGTTCATTACCAGGGTAGTGTGTGGGATATATGGTGGAAATAATTTCATTGCTACACATTTTTCTTTGACCGCTTCACGTTTCCCCACCAGCTTTTCACTTTGCCAACATCTCCCACAAGTTTTTCACGTTGTCAATGCTCTGTGTTCATTTATCTTGGGCATGGACAGTTGGACCTTTAGAGGCCATGTTTCAGAGAGAGATACTTTGACCTCACAAGAAAAAAGTATATGACAGGCTTTGATATCAGGTGTATGTTAGATTGTAAAAATACAGAACTTTGTTCTAGCATACTTTAAGTGTGATTTATAATTAGAAATTGTATAATAAATTGCAGTGTATGAGTGTCATTGTGTACTCATTTGCTAACATACTTGGCTACAGAGTAGAAACAGTTTATTATGAGCATGTAATGAAGCATGATATTTAGGGCTCATGTACATTAACAAGAGCAAACACTTTACCATTTGTGTGTTCTTCTGTTTCTGACAGTTCGATTGACTGAAGAATTTTTAGTTGGTTAGAAAGTGACTTTGCCACATTTAATGAAATGTTGTTATAATGGCAGATGCAGAAAGCAGTTAATTGCTTTTGAAGAAGTGAATAGATAATTTTTTGTGTGCTGTAGGAGTTGCCAAGTAAGGAGGCAAAAAAGCGTGGGAGGTCAGGCAATGAAGAGAAGAAGGATGTGAAGAAGGCAGATGGTGCTTCCCCTGCCAAAAGAGGTCGAGGACGACCAAAGGGCTCAACAAAGAAGAAGGGGAAGACTGCGACAAAGGTATGTTTGTGGCATGTTCTTGGAGTTCTGCTATGATACAAGTGATGAAATGGAAGTTGGTATGTTGGAAAATTACTAAAACTTGCATGTAATGAAAAATGTGTACAGGTTCTTTTGTGGTTAATGACCAGTTTAGTAGTATTTAACTGTGCGGTGTATCTTGTTACATTGCATTGTTTATGTAATTAGTCTGGGGGGGAATATTGCATCTTACAGTAAAAGGGTTTGTGCAGTATTATGTTCAACTATTCACCTTGTAACACTTCTTAGTGTATTGTGATGAAGTACAATGAAACCTGTATGACATTACTTAGGATGTTCTCCTGTGTTAAATATTAGAATAATTCTTTACTCAAACTTTCCCATGTGAAAAGCACAAGAAGCTACTGACTGGATGCTACCCTTAAATATATTTTGTACCAAAATGTGTACATCCTAAACCATTTTCTCAAAGTTCAGTTTTTCTTTTAAAAAAAATTATGTCGAAGGAACTTGATTTATACCAACTAATCTGTACACTTGTCTCTGTGCATGTATGTTTGAGAGGAAGTGATGTATGTGGTTGACTTGCTCTGCAGGTCATCTCTGTCATGTTGGTGTTTGAGTAGTTTGCTTGCAAATCATGCTGGTGTTCAAGACCAGATTTTTATATAGCATGTAAGGGATTATGATAATATGAGAGTCTCTTGACAACTTTTTTATGTTACGTCATTTACTAATAGATTTCAGGTCAAAAACATCTTATTAATGGCTTTTAACAAAACTTCCAGATTTGAGACACGCAACATCATGGCCTGTAGACAATTTGCAAGGTGAAGAAGCACTTGTGTGTTGTATTAATTAGTGTTCTGTGTCCAGAACTTACCTAAATATTGTGTTCACTTAACATTGCTTATGTGTACAGTTTTCATCCTGTGCAGTGATTAATTATTGATCATGTGATCAGCTATGCCACTGTTGTGCTGCTGTGTCTGTTATCATGCTTGTTTCTGCTGTCTACAGGAGTTTGAATAAATTTTTAGTTATAAGCATATGTACATATATGTATGTAAAAGTGATGGTTCTGTGATGCACTGTTTTTTGCTCAGGCTGTAAACAGATATTTATTGTGTATTTATGTTTGTATGTGAAACAAGTATTATAGTAGACCATGGCATACTTTGTAGACTTTGTTTATTTCAGTAAGGGCGTGTGGAATGTACGTAAATTCAGTTGAGTTCTATTCTAAATCACTGGCAGAAAACGTATGTGACTCATTTCAAGGGATATTGGACATTATAAGCAAGTTGGATGCTACAGCACATGTTCCTTGTGCAAAAATTGCTCCAGAATTTGCATTCTTCTGTTGCTTGCTTACAGCTCTATTGCACTGGAGTTTGTCATTTAATGCAAAATTAGTAAGGAGTATTATTCTAGCAAAGTGAATGTCAGTTTTAATACAAAATTGTAAAACAGTGGCACTCTTTGATGCTTAGTCTTGAAGAAGTTTTCCTCACAAGAAGATTAATTTGTTTTATTCCTAAAAAAAGACCTTGAAAAATTTCACTGTAATATTTTAATGTGCCACACTTTTGCCTCTGTACCCCTGGGAAAGAGACCCATTACCCATGGTATAGGAGGCTGAAGTAATGAGATGGGACCTTGAAATTCTCAGAAGGTTTTGGAACATGTGGTTAAAACAGTTATCAGAAATAAATATAACATATTTAGGAAATGTCCATGTTGCATTACATTTCCCATCTTACATGTATTATACTTCATAATAAAAGTAACACCTCCATCTGAGTTGACATTGAGATTAAATTGTGTGCTTACAAGGAAAACTGTTGCTGAGTTTAAAAGACTTGGTTGTTTGAACACCACCATGACAACCACACACACAAGCTAGTGTTTTGAAAGTGTGGGTTTGACAGAAACATTTTTGGACTGATAAAGGAAACCCTGTGAAGTCAAAAAATGAGAAAAATTGTTACAATTGCTGGTAAGTAGAAATTTGTGTACACTGCACAAAGGAAACTGCTGAGTTTTCCCTTTCATAATGGCAGCATGTTCCCCTGCAATTCTATTAAAGTACTACCAGACTACACAGTATCACGTCTAAGAAGTCATGGCCACAGTCACTACCATCTACACTTTTATGACTTTCTCTCAGGATACCCATTCACACTTTCCTCTCAGGTTAGTTTTTACAGAAAGTAATAGCATTGTACAAAAGGAACTGTATTTTTCAACTAATTGTGAATCTGTGAATGTTTTGTATGGAGTCTGAGAACTACTTACGTATCCATTGTTCGGTTCTTTGCTACTAACTAAAGCCTTCTGTCCACAGTTACTGATACATTTTTACTATGATTGTTGTCTGCATCTAGGTTAGAATTGTTGTAATTTCACAACTGCTTTGTCATAACCTGGATAAATTATCTATAAACCTCCACTGATTGGTATTTCATCTTACTTCATATGACAGTCATCTCAGTGGAAACATGGAGTCCAAGATATATGGAGGAAATTGGTCCCATTACACATTTGGTAGTATCTACTTTGGACATAACTTTCAGAAATTGTATGAAGGTGGTGTAATATTACATGTGTGGGGAATATGCCCTCAAATTCTATCACATAATGATGCAAGGGTAGTACTCTCTCAAATGCATGTCTGGAGTGTTTCTTCTGTACACTCATTATGCTGTTCTTGTTCTGTGTAAAAGATTGTACATAGGACATGGTGAGGTAAGATTTTTTTTCTTTTCTTGGCAGTGGGAGGTGAGTGGACCTACAGCAATTGAGGAAATGGTCTTGAAGTGCAAAATTGTTAGTACATGCATGACAGAGAAATGGTTTTCTGTTTTGTTAAGCAGAAGTCTTCAGGGAGCACTGGGAGGGGCCGTGGGCGCCCCAGGAAGGAGGAGAAGAAGGTAGAGTCGGCAGGTGAGGATGAGGAGGAGGAAGAAGAGGAGGAGGAGGAGGAAGAAGGAGAAGACTAAATACAACTACCATCAAATTGGGAACCCAGACTATAATCTGTAAAAAAAAAAAGTGTGTTTTTGATTTTAACATGTACTGTACCGACATAATGTAGTTTCCTGCAGATGGTCAGGGCTTGGATTTTATGTAGCATAGCAGTCGTCATTTTTTTTTCTTTTGAGTGGCTTTGCTGCTTTGTGCTGAACTCACATGTTATGTCAACTGCACAGGTTAAAATTCTCAAAATTGACAGGAAGAAAACTGAATTCTAATATGTATGACTGTTTTGTGTTATTTTAGCATGTAAGAAAGGTATGACGGCTCTGTCTTGTTCTTAAATTTTGTATTGTCATACATTTGACTTCCTGAATGTGTTGTATAACTGGAAAATGGATATGATATGAGACCCCCTCTGCTTGTATTTATTTTTTGTGTATGTGCATACTGATAAGGATGAAAGTTCTTCAGAGTTGCTGATATACTTGCAGGAAAAGCAGCATTATATTTTCTGAGTAGGCAGTGACAATTTTAATGTAGACGATAGGATTGTAGCATTTGTTTACACCAGTATCATTTTGGAGTTTTCTGTCAAATTTGTTTTGTTTGGGTGTTCAGTAATTTTGTGTGTGTGACCCACTGATTCAGGAAATGCATGCAACTGCAAAAATTATTTCCTGTCCCACAAAGTAATGTTTTGGCATGCTAATTCATTGCCTCTAAACTTCCTTGAATATTTATATAAGACAACACAAAGTGCACAGTATTATGTGTAATTTACAATTACATTATTACAACTCTGACATGTTTTGACCCTCTTCAGTTCTTCAGGGAGTGCACATCAATTATATATGTAAACCATAGATGTGGTGTTATTAAATTAGGCTAAATTAGGTCTTGATGTTACATGGCATGAAGGTTGCAGTAGAGACAAATTACATGAAGTATTCCATATGCAGTGGTTCTTATAAATGTGTAGGTCCATACTGTAGACACAGCTTGTGTATGGTGCCCTGCTTACAGCTGCACTTTACACAAGCTGGTTGTAATCCTATATGTATACAAGAACCACTGCATATAGAATACTTAATCTAATTTGTGTGTCTACTGCAACATTCAAGACATCTAACAACATACAAACCTAATTTTAGCATAATTTAATCACACAAAATTTATGTTTTATGCGTATAATTGATGTGCACTCCTGAAGATGACCCGAAGAGGACAAAACATGTTGGAGTTGTACTATGTTAATTGTAAATTATATATATATATATATCACATTTTGTTGGTATTTTATATAATTATCAGTTAATTCACGAACATAAATAACAAAAAATTCCTTGAATATTGTTGGTGACTTTTTCCTTGAGAACAGTGTCATGCAGTTCCATATTACAGGACCTTGTTCAGCAGTGAGTAATGTCAAAATGTGGAGAAATCCTTATGGCTATTAACTACAAAAGCAAAACTGCTTCATGGCACATGGTCCTTTTCCTTAATATGTATGTTTCCATTCTTTAAAATAGTACAGCATAGGCATCAAAATACAACTGTGAGATTGTTCTACAAAAAATTCATAGCTTTTGTGGCCAATTTTAAGTGTCACATTTCTTATTTATTTGCTTGAGATTTGAAGCAAGTATTTTATCATCATCATCCTCATTATTATAGAATATAACTAATAACAGATTCTGAGTAAAATTTCACTCATTACCTGTACTTCATTGTCCTTTATTCACCATGATGTGGTTTCTTCAGATGTCCCTGAAGTTTTATTTTAGAAGGTGCTGTTAGCATCAGCACTTCTGATTGTTTGTTTAATATTATAAGCATGACAAAGACTTTAGTTGCCATGCAGAAGTGGAAAAGAGTATTGTATTGAAGGAAAAACATTTTTTAATAATACTCTAATGAAAAATCTTAGTACAAAAGTGCTGGTTTAATGACATCTTTCTGGCATACTAAGAGTCCCATGTACAAAACTTGTTTCCTCAGTAACAGCATCTTCATGTGTAATTGCCCCATTGCTGAAATATTTTGACAACACTTGTTTTCAAGTACAGGCTGAGAGTAGTTAGAAGTACTGATTTCAGCAGTGTAGCATAATGTGGGATATGCTGCATACTCTTCTAGAAATTATGGATGCTTTGGAGGAATGTAAAGCCTTCATCTTCACTCTTTGATCTTAAAGATGGCGTGCTGTAATGTGTTGGTAAATTTCTACCAGACTAAATAGTATCACATCCCAGAAGTTTGGTTACAGTCACCACCAAGAGAACTTCATACTGATTAAAACATTATAAACGTAGTCCTTCATCTAAGGAACATGATCTTAGATTTGAAACTGATATGCCTCTGTCACTGAGGAACTTTGGACTGATCTGATAGTTCATTTTGCAGCATTTTAAGAATATGAAATTTAATTTAATCTTTGCTATTGGAAAGGGTGAGGAAAATAACCGTAGAGCTGACACTTTTGTTTTTGGTATTGCGAAATATCTTGGTAACTTTTTTAGTCCTGTTTCTGATATACTAAATTATTGCTTGATTTTTATGGGACCAAATGAAGTTCAAACCCTGAAAAAATTTTTGGAAGTAAAATTGTGTATTTGAAGCAGTACTTCAGCAACCAAACCTATTACGCTCGAGTATTTTGTTCATATAAATGTTACTGGTCTTTGGTTAAAGACAGTTCTGCAGAATATAACTCCAGGTGAATTATCGTTCGAAGGACTATTGTAATGTACTGGTGAAAACTACTATGGATTTACTGTCATGCAATGGAATAGCTTATGCTATGTGAAGATAGGGAAGTAGGAACGGTACAATGATTATTATCTTGCTATGCTATAACATGAACAATTTCTATATTACAGGTTTATGGTAATGTATTGGTTCTATCTCCTTTTACTCTGGGGTATGTTTTAAAGCCAAATTTGGGGTAGTGATAATGGAAATTGTGTTTTCCAGCCATCAGCATCACAGGGGTCTGTATGTTTAAGAGCTGTAAAACAAAATCAACTTTAAATTTATATGTGTACATATAGATCATAGTTGAAACTGCCTGCATCAACAGGAACAAGACATTTTTAGGTGTTGTAATGAGTCTGATGAAAAACTCTTACCTTGTACCATGATTAAAATATTGTTATGTGAGCCATTATTACTATATCACATTTTTTATTGATAAACATTATATATCTGTACCAGATTACATTGAAGTCCTTTCTGATATAATAGAGGTGTCTTGATGTGTTCATGTTCTAATTTCAGGCCTCCCAATTTCTGGTGTGTTGAGAACATAGATCAAGAGTTAAAGTACACTGTTTTCTCATCACTTGTGGACTTCACTATATTTCCTTCCTTGTAGCATAAGTGTTTACAGTGACACAACAGTAATGTTAGCTTGTGCAAGAACTACTGTATTTATATGTTTACTGAAGTGAAAATGCAGAAGAATTTAAAAAGTATGGTGAATAAGTGGTAGGCTTAGGAGTTGCATTGCTTAAGTGACAGTCATAGGTTACAGTTCCGGTCAATAAATTGAGCGTGTCACTGTAGCATGCATGTCACTTAAATAACTGTGTGTCTGAGTTATGTGTTCTCTCATTCCCTCTGTACTTTATTCATGTCACACATAGTCGTGTCAGAGCTCTTATTTGATGCACAGATTTTTAAACACATTCTTTTGTATGACTTTGGTAATAAATGTGAAGGGTTTTTAACAGTTGCCAAATTAGAAATAGGTGATCGTGCACTTTACAGTGGGTGTTTTTTACAACATATTCCATGGACATTTTTCCTGACAACTATGATGGTTTTGATTACTACATTTTGTAAGGGATGTGACATTGCTTCAATGTAAGTAAATATAATGTTCATTTTTTAAACACCTAAAGGACATTTTGTAACAATCCTTGAACAGTGAAGACTGTGGAGGTACATATTATATCAGTGGACAAACAATCACAGTTATTAGTGAAAAGTATAAGTTTTGTGAATGCTGTTATTTCTTATTTTCCATAATGCATGTTAATGTAGTAATCAGAATTTCAAGTGCCAGAGAGAGTAAGAGTTTTAGTATATCTGCATTAGTAATAATACTGGTTTTGCAGCATTGAAGAATACAGATCATATGTTGTGAACAAGAAGGAAGTCTGGTGTTCATATGTACCATAATATCATTTCAAGCACTTTTCAGTTTTTCCTCCTTTTATAAATAAATGTACAACAATTTAGGTCAGGTTTTTTTATTCGTCCTGCTCTTTTGTCACCCCCCTTCCTCTGTTCCCTGTCAATTGCACTGGTAAATTTTTACAGAGTTGTCACTTGGTCAGCAAGTTCCACTACAGAGGAAGTGAAGGGTGTTCTAGGGAGAGCATTGTAGTTGTTGGCTTACCCCACTGGTCTTCCAAATGGAGGTAAATTCTTGGATTAGTGCCTTACTGTATGCTGCAACAGGCGTTGCAACACAATGTCATCCTTGATTACAGAAACAAAGCAAATATGTGCCATCTATTTCATTCATCACAGATGAAACAGATCAGTAAGGATTGGGCTTGTGAGAGGTGTTAACAAAAACTGAGTATCCAAAGTTGTGAAGTTTCTGATGGACTAGATCTGGCACTGAAGGTCTACTAAATATGTTACCAGAATTCAGTGGAACTGGGACATAATAGCAACCAGGGTATGGGCTGGATGAACCAGGGTTCAAATCCTGCCAGGAACAAGAGATCGCTTCTTTAACCACCCAACTTTGGCCTCTGTAAATAATTAAAACTTTGCCATCATTTCAAATGCCTTCATAATTTAGAGAAAAATGTATTATTTTCACTATATCAGCAAACAAATGCATTCAATAAAATACAATTCATGACATTACCAAACTCCTACATGTGCCATCCTAAGAGTGTCTTATTAGACCAAAGCAACGCAAGTCCAACATGCCAATCCATGTACTGATTGCCCTCACTGGTATTAAAATATGAAAACTGTGCAATGAACCTCTTTTAAGTACAAGCTCACAGCCAATTTGTCTGGAGCATGTATACATACGAGGGTCGTACCGAAAGTCATGAGCAATTTTTTGTAAAGTAACATCCTTTATTGTTGACAAACCAAGTACACCACCTTAATCTACAGACCTTTCTTTATTTTTCCACATAATCACCACTTCTTTGTACACATTTCTTCCAGCATTCTGGGAGTTTGAAAATTCCCCTTCTGTAAAATTCCGTTCCAGCCATCCAAAGACACTGACGCACTGCTTTCTGAATTGCCTCCATTGTCTCAACGTCTGCGCAGCTGATCCTTCACAAATCCGAAAAGATGGTAGTCGGAGGGTGCCAGATCAGGGCTATAGGAGGGGTGTGGAAGAACTTCCCACCACATCTTTGCAATTGCTTCCGATGTGAGGCAAGCAGCGTGGGGGCTAGTGTTGTCATGCAGGATGATGTTTTGTCCTGGATGTTTATCGCGCAATGCACGACGGAGCTTGTGCAGTGTCTGGACATAACAAGCAGCAGTGATGGTTTGCCCCGGTTCCAGGAATTCGGCCAAAATCAATCCCTCTGCATCCCAGAAGACTGTGCCCATCACCTTTGCAGCTGATGGCACTGTGTTTGCCTTCTTTTTTGATGGAGAATGCAAATGGTGCCATTCCATACTCTGCCGTTTCGTTTCAGGCTCAAAATGGTGAAACCAGCTTTCGTCACCAGTCACAATACGGAGCAAAAAATCATCGCCTTCGTGTTGATATTTCTGCAGCAGTTCTAAGGTGATGGCTTTTCGCTGACCTTTGTGGTCTTTGGTCAATAAGCATGGGACCCAACAAGCACAAACTTTCAATCATCTCCTGTACTGCAGTGTGCCCTATTTTAAGTGTTCGGGCTACTGTGTCCACAGTCACACGCCTGTCGTCTTGAATGATCTCATCCACTCTCTCCTTGTTGCGTTCAGTTG
>Ga0131853_10002469_pt1 | contig 33017 bp, 29 predicted proteins | sample TergutLab28metaG_FD_92764 | JGI IMG/M metagenome (GOLD analysis project Ga0131853, IMG submission 92764) | Labiotermes labralis P1 segment gut microbial communities from Petit-Saut dam, French Guiana - Lab288 P1 (version 2) (version 2) | ecosystem: Host-associated > Arthropoda: Insects >... | reverse complement strand
GCAGATATTCATATACATCCTTGCCATCCGGCACATCGAAAACTGGAAGCTTGTACTCATTAAATTTGATTTCAACATTGCAGCGGTCGGCAATTTTTTGGGTGTTTTCCAGTGCATCCTTGGCATATGGGAATAGCGAATACATTTCCTCCGGGGATTTGAAATAAAACTGATCGCTTTCGAAGGACATCCTGTTTTCGTCGAGCATGGTTTTACCGGTTTGGATGCATAACAGGACTTCATGTGCTTTTGCATCCTCACGATTGATGTAATGGACATCGTTGGTTGCTACCATGGGTATGCCTGTTTCCTTGGAGATACGGATTAGCTGCTGGTTTATCTCACGCTGCTCGTCGGAGCCGTAGTCTTGTAATTCCAAATAAAAATTTCCTTCACCGAATATCTCCAGGAAGTCAAGTGCACGCTTTTTGCCTGCGTCAAAACCATTGTTCATGAGCACTTTTGGAACCACTCCTGAGAGGCAGCCGCTTAAAGCGATTAGACCTTTGCTGTATTCTTGAAGCAGCTCCACATCCACACGGGGGCGATAGTAAAAGCCTTCGGTAAAGCCCAAGGATACCAGTCTCACCAGGTTATGATATCCTTCCAGGTTTTCCGCAAGTAAAACCAGGTGCTGGTATACACCATCGGATGTCGCCTTTTTCTCGTGGCGCGAACCCGGGGACACATATACCTCACAACCCAATATGGGCTTGATTTTTGCATCGACTGCGGCTTTGTAGAAATCAATTACACCATACATAACACCATGATCTGTTATGGCTATGCTGTCCGAACCATGTGCTTTGGCTGTGGAAATTAACTCGGATATTTTTGCCGAGCCGTCCAGCAAGCTGTATTCTGTGTGGACGTGTAGGTGGATGAAGGGATTTGACATGTAAGCCTCCTAAAACCAAGCCGCCGGAGGTGGCGGGGTTATTATGTGATTTTCTTTACAAGCTTTCTAGGCAATAATATACTTGAGCTCTCAGAAAGGAGCAAGCATATGAAATACACCAAGGTACCCACAAGTTTAAACTTCGCTCAACGCGAGGAGGAAGTTCTGACATTATGGCAAACCAATGAAATTTTCAAAAAAAGCATGGACGAGCGCGAGGGCAATCCCCTTTTCGTATTCTATGAAGGCCCGCCCACCGCTAATGGTGTCCCACACATGGGGCATGTCATAGCCCGTGCAATCAAAGACCTTTTCCCACGCTACAAAACAATGAAAGGCTTTCAAGTTCTGCGCAAAGCCGGCTGGGATACCCATGGTTTACCGGTAGAGCTGGAGGTAGAAAAAGCACTGGGCATTAGCGGCAAGCCTCAAATCGAAGAATACGGCGTTGAAGCCTTTATCCAAAAATGCAAGGAGTCAGTCTGGACATACGAAGCAATGTGGAAGGAAATGTCCACACGCCTAGGCTACTGGACGGACATGGAGAACCCGTATGTCACATATCATAATAATTACATCGAGTCCGTATGGTGGGCACTTTCTCAAATTTTTGAGCAGGGGCTTATTTATAAAGGGCATCGCGTTGTGCCTTACTGTCCACGCTGCGGCACCCCGCTTTCGACCCATGAAGTATCCCAAGGCTACAAGGACGTAACCGAGCCAAGCATATACGTACGCTTCCCGGTAGCCGGCAAGGAAAACGAATATTTGCTTGCCTGGACGACAACCCCCTGGACACTGCCCTCAAATGTAGGGCTATGCGTTAACCCCAAAGAGGAATACGCAAGGGTCTCCAAAGACGGGCATGTTTACATCATGGCAACAGCCCTACTGGAGGATGTGCTCGAAGAAGGATATAAAATCCTAGAAACCTTCCCGGGCAAAAGGCTTGAAGGGCTGAAATACGAATCCCAATTCGGCTTTGCAAAACCAGACAACAAAAACTACTGCACAGTAGTCTGTGACGGATATGTAACCCTCTCAGCGGGCACCGGCATTGTGCATATCGCACCGGCATTCGGTGAGGATGACTCCAGAATCTCCAAGGCATACGACCTGCCTCTTCTTCAATATGTAGACACCCAGGGCTGCTTTACAAAAGAAGCCCATCTATGGGAAGGTCTATTTGTAAAAGATGCCGACCCGCAAATTATCAAGGAGCTTAAAATACGGGGATTGCTTCTCAAAAAGAAAAATATCACCCATAGCTATCCATTCTGCTGGCGTTGCGATACCCCGCTGCTCTACTATGCACGTGACGCGTGGTTTATTAAAGTGTCCGCTAAAAAAGACGACTTGCTTGCAAGCAATGAGGTCGTCAACTGGATGCCCGAGCATATGAAAAGGGGACGGTTTGGAGATTTCTTGGAAAATATCCACGACTGGAGCATCAGCCGCGAGCGTTACTGGGGCACCCCGCTACCGATTTGGATTTGCGAAAACGAAGACTGCAAGCATATGCACTGCGTAGGAAGTGTCGCCGAATTAAAGAAATGTGGAGTTCGTTCCGACGGTTGCATAGACTACCCTCATGCATATGATGTCGATATTACAGAAGGCATGGATTTGCACAAGCCTTTTATTGACAGTCTTATTTTTGATTGCCCTCATTGCGGCAGATTAATGACCCGTACCCCCGAAGTAATCGACTGTTGGTTCGACTCCGGTTCAATGCCATTTGCTCAGTGGCATTATCCGTTTGAAAATAAAGAGCGGTTCGAAAGCCAATTCCCGGCAGATTTTATTTGTGAAGGGGTTGATCAGACTCGGGGTTGGTTTTATTCGCTGATGAGTATCTCAACAATGTTGTTTGGCGAGTCACCATATAAAAATGTAATCGCAACCGGGCTAGTGCAAAATAAAGACGGGCAAAAAATGAGCAAGTCTAAAGGAGATGTTGTAAACCCTAAAGACGCACTTGCACTCCATGGGGCAGACGCGCTTAGATGGCTATTCTTCTCCGGCTCTGCGCCATGGCTTAATACTCGCTATTCCGATGAGGCTGTTGTAGAAGGCGCAAGGCGGTTTATGGGTACACTGTGGAATACCTATGCATTTTATGTGCTCTATGCCGACATAGACGGCTTTAACCCATATGAGCATGAAGCCGCTGATTTAAGCGTAATGGATAAATGGCTACTATCCCGTCTTAACACATTGGTCAAAAAGGTAGACGCTTCCCTTGATAAGTACGAAATAACCGATCCGGCAAGAGCTATTGATCAGTTTGTCGACGACCTCAGCAACTGGTATCTCCGCCGCAGTCGCGAGCGGTTTTGGGCAGATGGCATGGAGCAGGATAAGATAAATGCATATAAAGTTCTGCACCAAGCACTTGTAACCGTAAGCAAACTTGCTGCGCCCTTTGTGCCGTTTATAACTGAGCAGATATATCAAAATCTGGTTAAAGGCTTGGATTCATCCGCTCCTGAGAGCATCCACCTATGCGAATATCCAGCTACCGATGAGGCTTATATTGACCCGGTTTTAGAATTCAACATGTCCACAGTAATGGATATAACGGCAATAGGTCGAGCCGCCCGCAACGCCGCTGCAATAAAAAATCGGCAGCCGCTACCGGAAATGCTGGTAAACCTAAAGGCGGGAACCTCACCCCCCAGCAATGATTTCCTTGATGTGGTTACAGAGGAGCTTAATGTCAAGACAATCGGTTTTGTTGATAATACGGATGCATTTATGGCGTACCGGTTTAAGCCTCAGCTTCGCACATTGGGGCCACGCTATGGCAAGTTAGTGCCAAAAATCACCGAGGCACTCAACGCCGAGCCCGCAGCAGTAATGACAGCCCTACGAAATGGCGCATGGAAAACCAATATCGAGGGTACAGATATAGAGCTGACAATGGATGATGTCCTGGTAGAAACCGTGCAGAAAGAAGGCTTTGCCGTATCACAAGACAAAGGCATAACCGTAGTGCTCAACACCAAGCTCACCTATGAGCTAATCGAAGAAGGCACTCTGCGAGAGCTTATGAGCAAACTGCAAAACATGCGCAAGGATGCAGGCTTTGAGGTAATGGATCGCATCCACGCCGGGTACTATGACTGTGATGCAACTTTGGACGCTGTTATAGATAATAATCACGAGGCAATACTTGCGGAAATACTTGCGGACACGATGGAAGAAATTATTTCACCTGATGGAGCATATTGCAAAGACTGGAACATCAATGGCATGGACATTAGCCTGTGGGTAAAGCGGTTTTGATGACAATGGTAAAGGCTTGCAAAGGATGAATTTATGAACAAACCCCGCTTTCGAAAGCCCAATATATCCATTAGGGAAATCCCCGCCTATATCCGAGGCGGATTTTCCTATGCCTCGCGGGAGCTTGGGCGGCTTCGCGGCACCAATGTCTGGATATTTATTATGTATGGGCTGCTGTTTGATACGGTCAATAACCTATGGCGACCTTTTTCTGCCGTGTTCCTTCAGCGGCTTGGCGGTAACGAATTGCATATCGCGCTGCTCAACGCCTTGCCTGGTGCCGTCGGGGCATTCGTTCTTCTGCCGGGAGCATTTCTTTTTAGGCGGTTTGCCAATAAGAAACGGGCAACGGCGGCTTTTATTCTTGTCAGCCGCGCGCTTTTACTTGTGATTGCCGCAATTCCAATGCTGCCGCCTGCCATTCGCCCTCTTTTATTTGTAATTCTGCTTGCAGTCATGAACTGCCCTGATTCACTTTCGCAAACCTCGCTCCAGAGCCTACTGGGCACTATCTTTGAGGGCAATACTCGCGGGCAGGCTATTGCTTTGCGTAACAAATTCGGTCAAGCGGTTGTCCCTGTGGTTACTATTACCACAGGGCTTATTATTACCTTCGTGCCAAGCACCGATGCTCAGCGCATGATTCTTTATCAGATATTCTTTCTAATGGCGTTTTTGTTTGGGCTGGTTGAGGTTATGATGTTCAGGCGATTGAAAGTGCCCAATGTGGAAGCCATAACGGAAGATTCTCCTTCTGCTCTCTCACTTATCCCTCAAATTATTAAAGATAAAAAATTTCTCAAGTTCTTTCTCGTTGCACTGCTATTTATGTTTTTTTGGCAGGCTGGTTGGCCTCTGGTTGCGGTGCATCAGGTCATGGTCATACAGGCCACAGAAATGTGGTTTGCTATTTTTGCGCTTGCCTCTGGGATTGCAGCGTTTATCTCCGGTGGGATGTGGCAGAAATGGCTGCGCAAATATAGCAATAATAAGGTTTTTATCATATCCGCATCTATGCTTGGAATAAACATGTTCTTATTCCCGCTTGCAACCAATGTTCAAATAATGACCGTTGTCAGCTTCTTTACTGGCTTTTCAACCATAGGAATAAACGCAGCACTGCTTAACGGCGTGCTTGAAGCTACCCCTGACGAAAATCGCATGATGTATCTGGCGTTTTATAATACCGTTATGAGTATCAGCCTATTCGTTGCGCCGTTTTTTTCTCATACATTATTTTCATTGGTAGGCAACCGTGGTGCTATGTTCGTGGTCGGTTGCTTAAGGATCGTTGTAGTGGTTGTAATTTGGCTGGTGTTACGATATAACAAGGGTACCGAAAAAGAAAATAAGGAGATATAAATGAAAAAATTACGCATGTTTTTGCTTGCTGCACTTTTTTTGCTGATGCCCATACTTAGCGCATGTTCCGATGCAGAGGATATCGAGGAAATTCGGGAGCAGTTCTTTGCCAGGCAAGTCGAAAGTATTTTCATGAATCTTGAGCGCTATACCGGCAGGACTATCAGGCTTGAGGGAATATTTATGAGCTGGCATGATGAATGGGAGACCAACGAAACATATTACTTTGTTTTGCGCTGGTTATCCGATGATTGCTGCGGCGGCGGTGGAGGAGGCAGTGCCGGCTTTGAGCTCCATATGGGGGACTTTGCCCCACCTCCTGATGATGCATGGGTGCAAGTGACAGGAGTGCTGGAGCTAGTAGATGGCTGGATGCCTAATAATCCTGTGCTTGTGGTAACCGCAATAGAAGAACTCGCAACACGTGGAGCAGAAGTCATATTTCAATAAAGGAGCGGTAAAATGAAAACCTATCCCGCAGAGCCATATCGTATAAAAGTAGTAGAAATGCCCAATATGCTAAACCGCGAAGAGCGCGTCGAGGCGATACAAGCGGCAGGCTACAATACATTCCAGCTTAAAAGCGAAGACTGCTACATCGACTTGCTTACAGACAGCGGCACCAACGCAATGAGCGACCGCCAATGGGCTGGGCTAATGATCGGAGATGAGGCCTATGCCGGCAGCCGCAACTGGGCACATCTCGAAGCCACGGTAAAGGAATACTACGGCTTTAAGCATGTAGTCCCGACCCACCAAGGACGCGGAGCCGAAAATATCCTTTCCAAACTGATGATTACCCCAGGCACTTATGTACCAGGAAATATGTATTTCACAACCACCCGCTTCCACCAGGAAGCCAATGGTGCGCAGTTTAGAGATATAATCATAGACGAAGCACATGATTCACAAATTAATCTACCCTTCAAGGGCAATATCTGTTTAGAAAAGCTCCAAGCCCTAATAGACGAAATAGGCGCGGAAAAAATCCCATATATCTGTTTAGCGGTAACTGTAAACATGGCAGGCGGTCAGCCGGTTTCCATGAAAAACATGCGAGACGTACGAAGCTTATGCGATAAATACGGGCTCAAGGTCTACTATGACTGCACCCGCTGCGTAGAAAACGCATATTTTATCAAGATGCGCGAGGAAGGCTACGCAAACAAGACTATTAAATCAATCGTAAAAGAAATGTTCTCATATGCCGACGGCGCAACCATGAGCGGCAAAAAAGACGGGCTGGTTAACATTGGAGGCTTTCTAGCCACCAACGACGACGAGTTATACACTCGTGCCCGTGAAATGGTTGTAGTATACGAAGGTATGCCTTCCTACGGCGGTATGACCGGTCGAGACATGGAGGCCTTTGCAATCGGCATAAAAGAGAGCTGTGTATTTGAATACATCCGGCACCGCGTGGAGCAGGTAGCCTATCTAGGGGACAGGCTTATCGCAGCCGGAGTACCCGTGGTACAACCGATAGGAGGGCATGGCGTTTTCCTGGATGCGCGTAAATTTTTACCGCATATTCCACAGGAGCATCTCCCAGCTCAAAGCCTTGCCGCACATTTGTATATGGAAAGCGGCGTAAGAGCGATGGAGCGCGGCGTGGTCTCAGCCGGAAGAAACAAAGACACAGGCGAAAACCATATGCCAAAACTGGAAACAGTACGCTTGACAATACCGCGCCGGGTTTATACCTATGCGCATATGGACATAGCCGCCGAAGCGATAATAAAATTACACGAAAACCGCGATAGCATAAGAGGATTAAAATTCGTATACGAACCGCCTATGCTACGGTTCTTTAATGCGCGATTTGACTATATTTAACACAAGGAACGCGCCTCTCCCTGCCTCCGGCGGGGGGAGGTCTTTTTTTAGGCAGGAGGTCCTATGAAAGCCAACAGCGCAGAAATAATCAAATCCATGCGAAAAGAAATGGGGCTCAGCCAAGAAGAAATGGCTGAGCAACTTTTTATTAGCGTCAGACAACTGGCTCGTATAGAATCCGGGGAAGCAGGCATGGATGTTTGGCAGTTTATCACGACACTTGAGTTGCTTGGTGCTCCCACCGAGGATTTTTGGCTGCTTTATTTAGATTCAGGCGAATACACCAGCTACAGAGAATACAAAAGCCTGAGACGGCAAATGAATAGCGATGATTGGTCCAAAGTAAGCGAGATAATCACAACACTAGAAGCAAGCCCGCTAATCAAGCAGCCGATAATCAAACAGTTCGTAGCATACGCCAAAATAGCTAACGAAATGACAAAAGCTACAGCCGAAGAAGTGGACAGCTTGCTCAAGGTCATGCATATGTCCAAGCCAAACTTTGACGAAAACAGGATATCCGAATATCGTATGACCTATAACGAGATTATGATTGCAATATACATGGCGCAATGCCTAACCGTTATGGGCGAGCATGAGCGCGCAATATTAATGATTAAATCTATGATAGACAGCCGTGAAAATGCAAAGGTTTCAGAAGAGGACAAGGTAGCCCTTTTCCCATCGCTATACCATGCCCTGTCAAATGCATACAGAGTTGCAAGTAAATATAAAGAAGCATTATACTCCTGCCAGACTGCAATAGATACCAGCCGGGAGTTTAATAATCTACTGCGCATCCCAGAAATGCTGTTTCTGATGGCGGTTTGCTATTTTAAGCTAGGTGAAGAAGATCATATATATAAGCCGCACTTTGTGCGTGCATATCATGTAGCCTATGCGATAGGGCGAAACAAAGCCGCCATAACAATAAAAGAAGACGCGCACAAGAATTACAACGTAGTCATACCATGACAAAAGTGGCATAACCCGCAATATATTTCATGCCAGCTATGTCATGGCACATAAATAATCACAGCAGTAATATAATCAGAACCTTTCCGTTATAGGAACAGGTTCTTTTTATATTAATAAAACTTAACACACCCAAGCCATCATTAGAATTGTAGCAAATCGCACCCAACCCTCGTCATTGCGAGGAGCGAAGCGACGAAGCAATCCAGTATTCGCAAGGGTTGGATTGCTTCGCGATGCTCGCAATGACGATGTAGGTGCGTCTCACTACGTAAGGGGATAATTCCGAAACTTAACACACCCAAGCCATCATTAGAATTGTAGCAAATCGCAATCCATCCTCGTCATTGCGAGGAGCGAAGCGACGAAGTAATCCCGTAAAACCCTGGATTTACAATAATCTTAGATTGCTTCGCGACGCTCGCAATGACGACGTTTATGTGTTTCGCGACACTCACAACGACGGTGTCTGTGTGTTTTGCAACAAGTCTAATAACAAGAGCGAAGAAAGGAATGATAAAAATGAAAAAAATCCAAAAGCAATCAATTCCACAGATGGGCGGCATCTTTCACCATGTGGTATGGACAATTACCCCACGTCCCGTATGGATTGTAGGCACCTGCAACAAGGACGGCACACCCAATCTTAGCACCATCACCTGCGTAAGCAACACACCCGGTCCCCCTGAGAACATAATCCTAAGCATGGTGGCAAAGAGGACAATCGCAAATATCGAACGCACCGGCGAGTTCTCGGTTAATCTCTGCAATGCATCAATGGTTGAGCTAGTCAACTATGTAGGAAGCGTTTCCGGCGAAGACACAGTGAAGGACGCGGTACCCTATGACTTCACATGGGGCGAAAAAGCAAAAGTGCCGGTGCTGGATTCAAGCCACTGCGTATTTGAGTGCGAGCTATCCCATACCCATATAATCGGTCATTTTCATACATTCTTTGGCGAAGTAGTAAATCTGCAAATCGACGCGGAGCTCGCCCCACCAACCGAGCCGCATGAGGCAATAGTCAATTGGTTTAAGTCACTCGACATCCATAAAATGGACCCGATGGTCTATCATTCTATACTTAAGTTTTACCACGTTGGGGAAAAGATTTAATAAACCTGGCAAACATATATTCTTAATATGACATTCTATTGTCATATTAGCTGTGCTATTCTAAAATTCCGCGCGAGAAACAATAAAGGAAGTGATTTACTAATAATGGGGGATATATTAAGCAGCATTCTTTTGTACTTCGAAAATAACATGGATGCATATTTCACAATGCTTTGGCGGCATATTAGCATTAGTCTTCGCGTTCTTGTTATATCAACTCTTATCGGCTGCGGGGTGGGAATCCTCTGCGTAAGATTCAAGCGGCGGCAAAAATGGATAATCGGTTTTTTTCAAATACTTAGGATCATACCCAGCCTTGCGGTATTGGTTTTATCCATCCGCTTCCTTGGGATAGGAATAGGCCCAGCCATTACCGCTCTTACTTTCCTGGCAATTCCTCCGATTCTAATGAACACCATAGCCGGGCTTGAAGATGTGCCTTTTTTTATGCTCGAAACGGCAAAGGGCATGGGGATGACTTCCATTCAGGTATGGATAAAGGTTCGTTTGCCGCTAGCATTACCTCTTATTCTCGCTGGCATAAAAACAGCAATGGTTGAGATAATCGCCAGTGCGACAATTGCCGCACTTATCGGCGCAGGAGGGCTGGGGCAAATTATTTTCCAGGGTTTGAGCGTAAGGCGAACAGAGCTACTGCTAATAGGCGGAATCTCCGTTGCGGCATTATCGCTTGTAGCTGTACTTTTACTTGATTTGTTAGATCGATTTTTTCAAAGGTATAAGAAAGGGGTTTCACAATGAAAAAAATTATTTGCATGATGTTTACAGCCGCTTTATTGATGGTTTTTGCAACCGCTTGTAATGGCAATGATGACGATATCATCCGCGTTGGCAGCAAGGATTTCACCGAGAGTTTAATTATTGCCGAAATATATTCTCTCGCACTGGAAGAGGCAGGCTTTACCGTCGACCGCACAGGGCATAATCTTTCCAGCGGGCTGGTGCATACCGCTATTGTAAATGGCGAAATAGATCTCTATCCCGAATACACCGGAACGGGATTGCTGACAGTCCTTGGTCTTCCGCTAATGACCGATCCTCATGAGGTATACGAACTGGTCAAACGAGAATACAACGACCGCTTTCAAATAACATGGCTGGATTTTACCGCAGCCCACAACGGTCAAGGAATCGTAATCCGCACAGAGCTGGCGCAGGAACTTGGCATTGCCACCATATCCGATTTGCAGCCACATGCTAACGAACTGAGATTTGTCTCTACCGCAGAGTTCCTTGACCGCGAGGATGGTTTATCAGCAATGACCGCGGCCTTCGGTCCGTTTGATTTCTACAGCATAGATATAATGGGCGGCGGAGCAAGATACGAGGCACTTCGCACCAAGGCAGCCGATGTAAGTGTTGCGTTTACCACCGACGGGCATCTTTACAATTCTCATTACTACACATTGCTTGTAGAAGACATAGTAATATGGCCTCCGTATAATCTGGTTCCAATTGTCCGCAACGATATATTGGAAGCTCACCCTGCGATAGCAGACGCACTCAACCGGCTTGCACCGCATCTTAATACCCCTGCACTTCTTCACTTAAATTCACAGGTTATTATCTATGGCAGAGATATACAAGATGTAGCGCGGGAGTTTTTTGAGTCTTTATCATGATCGCAATAGAATATCAGCATGTAAGCAAACGTTTTAAAGGGGCAAGCTACAACGCCGTCAATGATGTCAGTCTTTCGATCAACGAAGGTGAATTTATTACGATTTTAGGCTCATCAGGCTCAGGCAAAACTACGTTGCTAAAGATGACCAACCGCTTATACGACCCTGACTCAGGTAATATTATTTTGTTTGGGGAAAACATCCGCGATATAAATAAATCCCTAGTGCGGCGGCGTATAGGATATGCCATTCAGCAGGTGGGGCTGCTACCCCATATGACAGTAGCTGAGAATATCGCAATCGTACCAAAGCTCTTGAAATGGGACAAAAAACGCATAGAAACAAGAGTACACGAATTGCTGGAATTGGTAGGGCTTGAGCCAAATGAATTTTTGAAACGCTATCCTGCCGCGCTATCGGGAGGTCAGCAACAACGAATAGGGCTCGCAAGAGCATTAGCGGCAGACCCAAAAATCATGCTGCTAGACGAGCCTTTCGGAGCAATTGACGCAATCAATAGGCTGAATCTGCAAGACGAGCTTAAAAGAATCCACGGCGGATTGAAAAAGACATTCCTGTTCGTAACCCACGATATAAATGAGGCGTTAAAGTTAGGAACGAGGGTAGTTGTAATGAACGAAGGGCAGGTCTGCCAATTTGATACTCCCGAAAATATCGCTAAAAACCCAGCCGATGGATTTGTCGAAGCATTGATAACTTCATACCGCACGCAGGAAAGTTTCTGGGAGGGGTTGGCTTAATTGGAATTAATACGCTTCGCCCAAAGAAACTATAATTTGCTTATGCGAGCATTGGGTGAACATTTGCAGTTGGTCTTGATAGCATTGTTTTTGTCAGTTCTGCTGGCGGGGCTGCTTACAATAGTTGCCATGTATTCTAAGCGAACCGGCGCGCTTCTGACATACATTTTCTCAATTGTCTATTCCATTCCAAGCATAGCAATTTTCGCACTAATGATACCGGTGCTGGGGCTAGGAAGAACTACAGCGATTACTGTGCTTGTGCTTTACAACCAGTTTATACTGCTACGCAACTTTATAACCGGACTTAATGGAGTTGACCCTGCAATAGTAGAAGCCGCAACGGGCATGGGCATGACAAAAACTCAGATCATTTTCAAAGTAAGATTGCCGCTGTCGCTGAAACCGATTTTCGTAGGTATACGCTTAGCGTTGGTTTCTACTATTGCTATAGCAATAATTGCAGCGTTCATAGGGGCAGGCGGGATAGGGCTGCTTATAACCATAGGATTGGAAACAGGCAATAATAACCGTATCCTATGGGGAGTCATACTCTCAGCCGGGCTGGGTATTGCAGTTAATGCCGTACTGGTTTTCGTCGAAAAGAAAATAAAGTAAAGTCTACCGTATCATATATTTTGCATGTGGTTTTACACTCCCCACATCATTGCGAGGAGCGAAGCGACGAAGCAATCCAGGAAACTAGCGACTCATGGCAATTCTGGATTGCTTCGCTTCGCTCGCAATGACAAGTCTATAACCTATTCTCATCCACCCACTCCTTGGCTTGTTCTACAGACAAATCCGAGGGGATGGCGACATTACTATCCTTTTTCCGACCTTTTGAGCTGTCGGCAAGAGGTGTAGTGTCAAGGAGCGGAGATGGGTTATTTTTTTGTTTCATGGGTACCTCCAATCAAGACTCTTCAAGTGGGAGCGGCTAAGCCGCTCCCACTCATTCCTTTTTTGGTTTTATTTTTGTAGTATTCAACACTTTGGAGTATACTATTCACATACATAAGGAGGTCTGCCATGGACACGATTTTCTTTGACGGGGCAATGGGCACGGAACTTCATAAGCGCGGGTTTACCGAAAACCCTGCACTTCTCAACCTCACCAATCCGCAAGTAATAATCGATATCCACCGCCAGTATCTTGAAGCCGGAGCGGATATAATCACGGCAAATACCTTCGGTTGCTATTCTCACAAATATGAAAACGCTGCCGAAATGATAAGAGCCGCGATTTCTCATGGGAAAAAAGCCCTTGAGGGCTTCCCAGGAAAGCGGCTGGCTTTGGATATCGGACCGACAGGCTTGATGCTAGAACCATACGGAGATACCACAGAAGAAGAATGCAGCCAAATCTTCGAAGAGCTTGTACACGAAAGCAGCTCCTGTGATCTTATTCTGATAGAGACAATGATGGACATAACAGAGCTAAAATTAGCAGTTACCGCAGCAAAAAAAACCAACATTCCAGTCTATGCCACCATGTCATTCGAGGCAAGCGGAAGAACCATGATGGGAGTATCCATCCAAGATATGGTCAACCTACTGGAAGACCTGGAAGTAGACGCGCTAGGTCTTAACTGCGGCTTCGGCCCCGATATCTACGCTGACCTTTTACCCATTAATACAAAACTTCCCGTAATTCTACAACCCAACGCCGGGCTACCCCAAGTCGACCAACCGGGAGCTCTCCCATACTACAATCTTTCTCCTGAGGGCTTTGCCAATACAATGACAAACATAGGCGCAAAGTTCAAAGGCGGCTGCTGTGGTACAAGCCCCGCTCATATTAGAGCCTTAATAGAACAGGTGAGAAAATAATGTCCGCGTTCGGATTTATATCACTGTTTGTAGTAGTTTTATGCATAGCTATTATTATTCTTCACTATCGCATAATGAAAAAACGTGCCCCGGTAGATGTTCATTTTTCCGAGTTGGAAGAGCTTCTGCGCGAGCGTGTGGAAATTTTATATAAAATAAACCCAACAGGGCTTTACGAGCTATACAATCAATCCGCAACCTTAGACCTTGAAGGCTTACTAAACACACTTGCATCTTTCGAAGTTGAGCATGATTCCCTCACCGACAATACCGAAGCCATCACCAAAATAAAAGAAGCCTTAGCCCAAGCCATCAGCGATTACAACTCATTTATAACCGCAAATCCCCATACAAGCTTAATGGCAAAAATTCTCGGCTTGGAAATAATTAAAAAGGAGCTAACCTAAATGAAAATGACCTTCCGTTGGTTTGGAGCAGACCAAGACCCAATAAGCCTGGAACACATCAGGCAAATCCCAGGCATGACCGGAGTTGTAACCAGCCTACTCACCATCCCCGCCGGTGAAGCATGGCCGATGGAAATGCTTATGGCAATGAAGGAACAAGTCACCGCCCACGGTCTGGAAGTGGAAGTAATCGAAAGCGTAAACATCCACGAGGATATAAAGCTAGGGCTTCCCTCCCGGGATGAAAAAATCATTAGCTATATCACAACGATGGAACGCCTGGCCAAAATAGGCATAAAATGCATCTGCTATAACATGATGCCAGTACTTGACTGGGCAAGGAGTCACCTATACTACAGCTTACCGGACGGCTCCAACACCATGAAATATGAAGCCGCATTTATCCAAGGCGTAACGGTAGAAGAACTAGCCGACCGCTACGCAAAGGAAGCCGATACCTACGAAATGCCAGGCTGGGAACCCGAGCGTATGAAGACTATTCGCGCCACTTTGGCAGCCTACGAGGGAATGGAAACCGATACTTTCTACGCCAATATGAAATATTTTCTGGACGCAATAATCCCCTATGCAGAAAAGCTTGACATAAAAATGGGTGTACATCCCGACGACCCGCCTCAACCGATCTTTGGTTTGCCAAAATTAATAATCAGTAGAGACAATATCCGCCGCTACCTAGACCTTAACCCAAGCCCCAATAACGGTCTAACCCTATGTACAGGCTCATTAGGAGCCAGAAAAGCAAACGATGTTCCCGCAATGATACGAGAGTTCGGCAAAGAGAGCCGGATCCACTTCGCTCATGTACGCAACCTAAAATTCGAAAATGACACAGACTTCTATGAATCCGCGCATTTATCCAGCCAAGGCTCACTAAATATGTACGACATAATGAAAGCCTTCCACGACGTAGGCTACAATGGCTGGGTTCGCCCTGATCATGGTCGCATGATTTGGAAAGAAACAAAGAAAAAGGGCCGCCCAGGCTACGGCTTATACGACCGTGCTCTAGGAGCGGTGTACCTACAGGGAATATGGGAAGCCATTGACCGGATGAAAGCTTAACTTTTGTTGATTAAACAGCACATATAAACGAAGCCACTCAGGAGGAAAAAATGAACGAAAGTGAATACAAACCCAGCAATAAATTCAAAACCATAATATGTATATTATTCTGCGCCTTCATACTAATACTATCCCTAGCCTTTATCTCCAACCAAACCGCATCCTACAACGACCTGCGCGCCCACAACGACAGTATACAACAAAACCTAGCCCGCCAAAGAGCCATATACGAAGACCTATCTTACCATCTGGCAAACTTCGATTCAGATGCATATATAGAAGCCCTTGCAAGGGAACGGTTTGGATGGGTGCGGGGTAATGAGATTGTGTTTCGGATGGTGACGGATTAAAACTCAACCTCCCCCCGAGTAAGATACCGCCACTCCCCGCGCGCAAGCGCACCAAGCTTTATCCCTCCAACCTGCACACGTTTAAGTGAAAGAACCGGAAATCCAATCGCTTCGCACATCTTACGCACCTGTCTGTTACGTCCTTCATGGAGCCTTATGCGAACCTTTGCATTAGGCTCCTTTTTTATTATCTCAATTTCGGCGGGGGCTGTACGTTTGCCTTCGATTATTAGCCCACGACGAAAGCCCTCCAGGGATTCCTTTCCTGGAAGCCCTTTTAGTTTTGCGATATATGTTTTTGTGATTTCATTTTTGGGATGGCTTAGCATCTGAGCGAAATCGCCATCGTTGGTGAGTATAAGCAAACCGCTAGTATCATAATCCAGGCGACCTACCGGGAAGCAGCTCCACTCCTGGGGGATGTAATACATAACTGTTTTACGACCATGAGGATCTGATACAGATGTTATTACCCCTTCGGGTTTGTGTAGGGCAATATATTTTTTTTCTTGTACGATGGTACATGGATTACCTTGCACAGATACGATATCTTTCGTGGTATCAGCGCGCGCGCCCAGCGTAGTCACAATTTTCCCATTAACCGAAACAAGGCCGGAGAGGATTAGCTCTTCGGCCTTGCGACGTGAGGCTATCCCGGATTGGGATAGCCATTTTTGTAAACGTATTTCCACTAAACTATTCTACAACCACTGCTGTTCCTGAGCCCTTGAACATTAAGACGGCATCTCCACCCATCGTTTCATAGTCCATTCTAAGGTCTATGATCGCGTTGGCACCTAGCTTTTTTGCTTCTTCCACGATTTCAGTCATAGCAGTTTCGCGTGCAGTTATAACCATTTCTTCGTGGCTTGTCGAGCGTCCTTTTTTAAATGCACGGCCTGCAGCCGCCAGTCCACGCCCCATACCCGCGCCTTCTGCAACCTGTACAAACACAGGCCCCTTGTACTCAACAATCTTCTTGCCTTCCAAAATTGGGGTTGTAACTACTAGCATAATTTATGCCTCCTTATGAAAATAATGTAAAAACGATAATATTTTTGCTGTATCACAGTCAATGCTATTAAGAGAATACTATCTTTTCACTGCTGAACATCTTAGCCACTATCAAAGCGCATATCATCGTTGCAACGAGGTTTACACCTGATGTGATAACCATGTTAATAACGTTGACTTCAAAGTTTACAATAGAAGAAATACTGAGAGCGCTGTTGAACACCGGAATAAAATAAAAGACATGCTCGGAAGGCACTCTTCCCAAAATCGTGCTTGCAAGACCGGTCAAGGTAACCAAAAGCATGATCGGGGTTGAGTATGCGTTGGCTTCTTTTACTGACTTTGCATATGCACTAAGAATGGAAAGCAGCCCTACGAATACCAACGTAGTAGAAATCGCCACAAGCATAAGCAATGCCGCATCCACTAATGTGTAGAACTCTAGCAAGGAGCTAAGCTCCATACCCATAGTAGACGGCATACCAAAGGCCATACCAACAATACTGCCGACGGCCCCCAATAGCGCAAACACCGAAATGGCAAGTATTTTACCAATAGCCATATGACTACGCTTTGCAGGAGTAACAAGAAGCGCACCAAGGGTGCCTCTTTCCTTTTGCCCGGAAATTGTTTCCGGTGCTATGGCCAAACAACCGGTATATATGAACATAATAAACATCATGGGTATCATAAAGCCCATAACCAGCCCAAATATGTCAGCGTCTGTAGCTAGGTCAAAGTGACCGTAAGGAGCATCTTCTGTTGGGGAATTGATCGTAAACCTTGTCTCTGTAAGCTCGGAGTGGTATGCATTAAGCATACCGGTCACGATGGCACTTGCCTGACTGGATTCGAAGCGGGCGGCATTAGACCAAATCTCCACATTTGGGATAACCGCCGGGGGAACGTCACCTGTGACTTCTATGTCAAAATTGGGAGGGAAGATAACAAGTAAGTCTATTTCCCTGTCAGCAACCTGCTGCCGTGCTTCCTCTATGTTTGTGACATTGGTAATTTCCATATTAAGCTCCGGCACCGAAAGCATCGCAGCAGCGGATGCCGGCATATTTACCGCATGAACTTGGAACACATGATCCTCGTCCACAGCACCTATATCACCCATGAAATTGCCCATAAGAAAGAACATTACAAAAATTAATAGCCCTGGCATAATAACCGCGGAAAAAAACAGCTTCTGGTCTTGGACTATCCGCGAGGCTTCTTTTTTGAATATGGTCATTATATTGTTTTTCATATTATACAGCCTCCTTTGTAGTTTCTTCGTAGATGTCAAAGAATGTTTTCTCCAAGGTTTGTTCGCCAGCAAGGTTTTGAATGGTATCGTTGGCTACCAATTTTCCGTTGATGATAATACCAACTCTGTCGCACATCCCTTCAAGCAGCGCAAAAATATGTGATGATAAAATAATGCTCTTCCCCTGGTTTTTAAGATCTAAGAGAAAGTCTGTAACAATTTTTGAAGTAACAACATCCAAGCCATTAGTAGGCTCATCAAATATAACGATGCTTGGGTCATGGATAATTGAAACCGCCAGGGATATTTTTTGCTTCATACCCTGAGACAGATTCCCGACTTTGACCTCGGCAAACTTGTCAACTCCAAAGGTCGAGAACAACTCGTCCCGGCGTGTTTCGATTTGCTCCTTGGACATACCATGGAGCTCCCCAAAAAAGCGGATTAAGTAATTGGGGGTAAAGTACTGGTCAAGCTTTAGCTCGTTGGTTAAAAAGCCTATTCTACGGCGGATTTCCTTGGGCTGTTTTACAGCACTAAAGCCGTCAACTGTGGCATCCCCTGAATCTGGGCTGATGAGGGTAGCAATCATTCTCATGGTTGTTGTCTTGCCTGCGCCGTTGGGACCAAGCAGCCCATAAACTTCTCCTTCATAGGATTTAAAACTTACATTGTCTGCGGCGACTTTGACTGGCGACTTGCTATTACTCAGCTGTTGCTGCTTTTTTGACAGCCGAAATGTCTTGGTCATGCCGTTAACTGATAAGATTTCTCTCATGCACTTGTTCCTTTCATAGTGGATTTTATTTTCTAACGCAAGTAATTTAACATAAAAATTTCGATTTGTAATGTTTTTTGTTATTTTTGTAGACCTCCTTTTTTATCTGCCAAAGGTGTTATTATATAATCCCCCTGGGCTAGTACCAAATTAGCTGTACTGCGTTATGCTTATACTGTTACGCTTTGCGCTTAGTTTGGAAAAACCAACGGGCTATTTCCCAAACAACCAATGTCGCAAATACCAACAACATAGCGGCACTCATCCAAGAATCGTTATATTCAGAATTAAAGTCACTCCAAAGACTGCCAACGCTGAAAAAATTACCAAGCGTGTGCACTACAATCACTGGCATAATCGAAAATTGCTTGCGGAAAACAAGCACCATAAGCGTATGTCCAATAATCCAAATAATCCACATACTGACCATGCTCCCCGGAAATGGGGATAACAACAGGGCCGCCGGTACATGTACAAGTGCAAAGCAGATTGCACCAACAAGTATTGCTACTATACTATTCTTAAACAGTCCATGTAATCTGGTTTGCAAGTAGCCAACGAAAAATATATCTTCACCCGCCGCCGTATAAATGGTTATGAATAAGACTGAAATAATCGTTCCAAAACTGTTAAATTCCCAACCATATATCAGCCCCGGCACTACCCCAAAAGCCGAAAAGAAAAGGATAAGTAAAAGTCCAAATGCAAGAGCCTGTCGAAAATTATCTTTGTGAAAACCAATGGAAGCCAGCCCTTGTTTTTTTACAAGAACGATAGTTAAAGTAATTCCGATAACGATGGCATATAATATAAATACAATCGTCGTGGCATGAAAATCCTGCAAACTAAGCCAATTAAAAAAGGTTGCAATAGCAGTTACAGCAACAAAGGCACACAGGGCGATTATTGCATCTTTTTTCTCAAACTTCTGAACTTCTTGTTTATACTTTGAATCCATGATGTAGACATCCTCTTATTATCCGTCAAAAACAGTATTGTACTTATGCTCCTGTTTCTTAACCTCTAAATGCACATCCAGCGTTACTTCTCCTGCGTCTTCGTATATAAAGCACAATGATATCTGCCCGTTTGCAAACCTGCTCATATCAATGTCAGCGTCAAAAACCCCGGTCAGGCTGATGGTTTCTTCTACATCCTCCTGGGCTAGTACCAAATATGCCTCGCCTTTTTTATTGCTACCGGTTACATGTAAGCTCATCAACATCACCTCGCGCTCTTTACGGTTATATGTTACGCCTAGGTTGCAATGCGAGCAATGAGCTGATTTTTCGTAAAACCACGATTATACATAAAAAAGCTCACTCCGGTTAGGAGCGAGCGCAGTCTTGGTTTATCAACGCTTTTATTGCGAAAAAACATATCCGACACAATTAAAATGATAAAATTTTTCTACTAGACCTAACAAAAAGGGGGATTACAGCTTCAATAATGACAGAACACGAAAAATTACTTCTCGCTGATATCACTGCTTAGTATTTCTTTATAAATATCACGAGATATAGCGGCTATTGCATTGGCTTTTTTCATGGAGCCTTTCTTTTTATAATAACTCTCCAGCTCGTCACAAAAGGTTCTTGCCTCATATAGCCGCAGATTTTTAACCAGGTATGGGATTGCAACGGATTCTATATATTCATCTGGCTTTCCGTCTTTAAGAGCCAGTAATGCCAAACATGCTTCAAAGATAATGGCAAAGGACGGTTCTTTGCGCTCTTCACTGTTTGCGATGTTCAATCCTTCATTGGCGGCTTCCGTTGACTGGGAGCGTTTATTTGCTTTGTAGGAGCAAATCGCTATATTGCATAGCCCGTATAGGCGATTGTAGTATCCATACGTGTGTGAAACATCTTGGAAATATGTCAGTGAATGTTGATATTGCTTTATAGCTTCATCAAGCTCTCCACGTTTTTCATTGATCATGCCTAGCAACCCTATTGTAATTCCTATATGAATATCATCATTAACGCTTCGGCTATGGGCTAAAGCTGTGTCGAGCAAGTCTTTTGCCTTATCAAGTTCCCCGGTTTCTATGAAACATGATGCAAGATTAATATCCATTTGCGGTGCCCACACTATTGTACGGTCGCCACGATATTCATCTTTTGCCTGCTCAAAATAACGAATGGCTTGGTACGGCTTACATAATGTAAAGTACATAAGCCCGGCATACATTAGCAGTGGTGCTGGGGTTTTTATTTTTTCATTGCATAAATCAATGGCAGCAAGATAATGCTTGAGCGCGTATCTTTCTTCGCCTACGCTTGCGGCATGAAAGGAGCCTTTTGTATAATGGAAAATATGGCGAGTTTCCTCGCATAGCTCCTCTATACATTCCTCCGCTTTAGCCAGATTAGCCTCCGCATCATCAAAGTTTCCTACCATGCAAAGCATCCTAGCTTCGATAACGCGGTACAGCATAATCAAATCAAGTTCAAAGGGCAAATCTAGGATTGGTGTAAACTCATTTTGCATATTACGTGCTTCCGTATCACGCTTGGCAAGGGAATGATCATACATTACCAGCAACCGACTGCGGAAAGTCTCAAGCTCATGCTCTAAAAGAGGTGCTCTTTCAATGTCCAAGAATTTTCTTATTCTTGCAAGCATTTCCTCTCCACATTCTATTTGCCCGCGCTCAATACGGCTTAACACTGTTACACTGCTTTTGGTGGCATGAGCCATGTTTTCCAACGATAGCCCCTTTTCCTTTCTGATCAAACGCAGCTTTTCCCCCAAAGGTAATTTAGCATAATTCATTTTCGATCTCCCCTTTACAATGATTTTTATAATCGTGCCCCTTCATAAAAGCCTTCAATATATCCAAGCTTATACAAAATCCATAAAAACGGCTCATCCACTCTGGTAGGCGTAAAATACGCGGTCTGTTGCCGGGCAGGATCTGGATGCGGCCCTAATGCCGAAACGCCAAATAGCCCCAGATTAGCAAACCGCCGCTTTAGAGCATTGCGGAAATTAGGATCAATGCGCTGCAAAAATTCATCTATTTCATAGTTGATAATATCCGTTTCCGTAAGATTCAAATGCTCGCGATGTATAAACTGATCAAAAATATTGCTCCGAGGGCGCAGAAACTCACCATCATAGCTTATAGACTCAAGCAAATCGGATTTTGTGATAACAACAGCCGTTGGTATATGCGATATCCCATTTGCCTGTTTAAATACATAATTTTCGACTAGCCCGCCGAGAGCCTCTGTAGGTTCTCGCAATCCGTCTGGGTAGATTTTCAATTTATGCCCGAGTGCTCTAAACTGCTGCGGGTCTACCAGGAATATAACCCCGGCGGAGTTTCTTACATAGTTGGCAAAAATCTCACCATAACCGCTCATTGCAATATCTTCGTGGGGCACATCAAAGAAGGCTATATGAGTCTCCGGCTTTGTCCCATCAGCAAAGGCAAAGGTAAAAATAAACGGCTCATGCTGTTTATTTAATGTGTTAACCTGCGGAAGATAGCCTGTTTCTATAAGCGGGTCTTCGTATTCGTATTTAAACTTACGCCCCATTTCACCGGAAATCGGCGAACAAAATACGTCAAAATTAGGGGATGTCACCGTTTTGAGCGTATGAATAAGACTTGTAAGAAACACCGATTTACCAGTCTTTGCTGCGCCAACAATAGAAATAATTGTACTTGGCGCGAATCCGGCACTTGCAGGCACATCATTGTGGCAATATGGGCATAGTCGTTTTGTCGTTACATTGTCATATGCATCTCGTAAAGAAGATAGTATCCCACGCAAATATCCTTTATTGACCTCTCTAAAATCATTAGGGTCAAGAGCAGGAGGCAGTTCCCCGATAGAAGGCTGATAAAACCGCGCGCGAAACTCTTCCAGCACATAATCAAGGGAAGGAAGATATCCTTCCGTATCCATATAAGATATGGCTCTAAAAAACACCTGGTCATGGTTAAAGCTTCGGAAGCAGTACAGGCATACAATTTCATGAGTTTTATCTATTTTAGCCTTTTTAATGGCATCCATTTTATTTTTAAAAAGTCCCATTTATATCTCCTTCATTGCCTTAGCGATGGGTAATTTTACTCTTGTTAACTATACTTTACCTGATAATATTTTACAATGCACATGCGTTTACGAATATATAAGTTTTACCAAAGAAGCGGTATGCTAGCATACCGCTTCTTTGTGCAATATGCATATAACCCTTGTAAATACAAACCTCAGGTGTTACATTAAGCGGCACAACAAAAAGGAGTGGTCTTATGGAAAAAACAATGGAAAAAATCGTCGCACTGGCTAAGAGTCGTGGCTTTGTATTCCCCGGGTCTGAGATTTACGGGGGTTTTGCAAATACCTGGGATTACGGCCCGCTTGGCGTTGAGCTTAAAAATAATGTCCGTAAAGCATGGTGGAAAAAATTCATACAGGAAAACCCGCACAATGTAGGAACTGATTGCGCTATTCTTATGAATCCGGCAGTATGGGTAGCATCCGGTCATGTGGGAGGATTCAACGACCCTCTTATGGATTGCCGCGCATGTAAAGAGCGTTTCCGTGCGGATAAGCTAATCGAAGATTTCATGGAGGCAAACAGCAATGAAGAAGTAGTTGACGGCTGGTCAAACGAGAAAATGAAATCATATATTGATGAACACAAAATCACCTGCCCAAAATGCGGCAAGCGAGATTTCACAGATATCCGCCAGTTTAATATGATGTTTAAAACCTTTGCAGGAGTAACAGAGGATAAGCAAACCACCGTTTATCTACGCCCGGAAACCGCACAGGGCATTTTCGTTAATTTCAAAAATGTGCAACGTACCACCCGCCGCAAAATACCTTTCGGGATTGGGCAAGTAGGGCAGGCCTTCCGAAATGAAATTACCCCCGGTAATTTCACCTTCCGCACCCGCGAGTTTGAGCAGATGGAGCTGGAATTTTTCTGTAAGCCGGGCACTGACGACGAATGGTTTACCTATTGGAGGCAGTTCTGCATAGACTGGCTTCACGACTTAGGAATACCGGAAGCCGCACTGCGGATCCGCGACCATGGGCAAGATGAGTTATCATTCTATTCAAAAGCCACAACAGATATCGAATACAAATATCCCCCGACCCTAGGCTGGGGCGAGCTATGGGGCATAGCCAACCGCACAGACTATGACCTGAAAAAGCATACCGAGCATTCCGATGATGAATTGACCTACTACGATGCAGAAGAAAACTCCCACTACACCCCATACTGCATAGAGCCGTCACTAGGGCTTACCCGAATGACACTAGCATTTCTATGCGAAGCCTACGACGAGGAAAATGTCGGCACAGAAGAAAAACCCGATACCAGAACAGTACTCAGATTCCATCCTGCGCTGGCTCCTGTAAAGGCTGCTGTCTTGCCGCTTTCAAAGAAACTCGCCGAAGGAGCGGAACCTATTTACCATGAACTGTGTAAGCACTTTAACGTAGAGTATGATGATACCGGTTCAATAGGCAAACGCTATCGCCGCCAGGACGAGATAGGGACACCCTTCTGTATTACCTATGACTTTGACTCCAAAGAAGATGGCGCAGTTACTGTACGAGAAAGGGATAGTATGCAACAAGAAAGAATCTCCATAGCAGATTTAAAAACATATTTGGAAGCTCAGTTGACATACTAAGCAATTAAACATTCGTTCGCTTTTACCCCCTTGATTTTTATGCTATATTTTTGTCAAAGGGGGAAGATTGCTTTGACAAATCAACTTTGCCAATTTTTATTTTCCTGATAATAACCCGCGTCGGTCAGCGTTTAACTGCTGGCTTATGCGGGTTTTTTGTATAAATTCCCATGATGTAAAACAAAAATCCAGGAAAACTAGATTAGGAGGATTAATAAGTGAAATTAGACTTTAACAATATGCTGGCTGAACGTATCGGTGATAAGGGAATCCCAGAAGCCGCATTTGATGCGCTAACACCTACAATTAAGAAAGCCAATCTGGCAATGACGGAAAAGCGACCACAAATGGCATGGCGTGACTTACCCTACAATCAGGATAAAGTCGTAGCAGATATTTTGAAATATGTCTCCGAAATGAAAAATCAAATTGAGGCCTTCATTGTGTTGGGAATCGGAGGTTCTGCGCTTGGTCCCCTTGCGGTGCAGCAAGCCCTCAACCATCCCCACTACAATGAGCTACCTCGCGAAAAACGCGGCGGAAACCCTAAGCTATATGTAGTTGACAACATCGACCCAGAACGGCTGATTTATTTATTCGATATTATTGATCCAACCCGCTGCCTGTTCAATGTAATTTCCAAGTCAGGTAGCACATCCGAGACTATGAGCCAGTTTATGATTATAAAAGAAATGCTGGAAGAAAAGCTTGGAAACGAAAAGGCGCATAAGCGTATAGTTTGCACGACTGACCCAGAAAGCGGAAATTTAATCAAAATCGCTAAGGAAGAAGGCTATAAAACCTTCTATATTCCAAGCGCGGTCGGAGGACGATTTTCAGAGCTTACACCTGTCGGGCTTTTACCTGCTGCTTTTTGCGGCATTGATATAAAAGGGCTGCTGGAAGGTGCTGCCCAAATGGATAAATTATGCGAAACCGATAATATCTACAATAACCCGGCACATATGTATGCCGCTCTTCATTATTTATCCGAGAAAAATATATCCGTTCTTATGCCATATGCCGATGGGCTAAAGCTAATAGCGGATTGGTATGCTCAACTCTGGGCAGAATCCCTTGGGAAGAAGTATGACTTAAATGGAAGCATAGTAAATGTGGGGCAGACCCCTGTTCGTGCTCTTGGCGCTACTGACCAGCACTCCCAAGTACAATTGTATATGGAAGGGCCTTATGACAAAATTGTGGTTTTCCTAGGTGTTGACGAGTACCGCGAAACTATAACTATCCCAAAGACCTATGAGCATATGCCAAGCCTTGGATTCCTGGGAGGCGTAACCCATAATGATTTATTGCAAACACAGCAGACCGCAACAGAATATGCCCTTACCAAAGCAGACCGAATGAACATAACCATCACCATTCCCAAAATCACCCCCCAAACCATTGGTCAACTGCTCTACTTTTTTGAGGTAGCAACCGCCTATGCCGGTGAGCTTATGGGTATCAACGCATTTGACCAACCGGGAGTAGAGGAAGGCAAAAACGCAACATATGCAATGTTTGATCGCCCTGGATACGAAGCAAAAAAATCAGAGATTGAAACAGCACCGGCTAAAAACGATAAATTTATAATAGGAGGTAGACGCGCTTGAGATTGGTAAAAGAAAACATCAATGAGGTTCTGGAAACACTTAATACCAGCCGCGAAAAGGGTCTAGGTCAAAGCGAAGTTGAATTTAGGCAGCGAAAATACGGGCTCAACGAGTTTGAAGAGGAAAAAAAGGAAACCCTCTTCCAAAAAATACTTCACCATCTACTAGAAATTCCATCAATGGTGTTGATTGCTGCTGCAATAATTGCAACGATTGCAGCGGTTTTTAATGCCTATGACGGCTCGGTTTCTGCAAGCGATGTGGCTAAGGTAGGGGTAATTCTTAGCATTGTTATTATCAACGTAGTACTAGGCGTACACCAGGAAGGCAAAGCAGCAAAAGCCCTGGACGCACTCAAAAAAATGAACACCTTCAAAACAACTGTAATTAGAGATGACAATAAATTAATCGTCGATGCCAATCAGCTTGTCCCAGGTGACATAATTGAGCTTAACGCAGGAGATGTAATAACTGCTGATGCAAGGCTTATTGAAGCAAGCAGCCTGCAAGTTGAAGAAGCAGCACTAACAGGTGAAAGCCAGCCCATAGACAAAAAACCAGATGCAGTAATAACAGAAGAAGTCCCATTAGGCGACAGATTTAACATGGTGTATTCAGGCTGCTTGGTCACCAACGGGCGCGGGCGTGCCGTAGTTGTCGCAACAGCAATGTTTACAGAAATGGGTAAAATCGCCCAGCTCCTTAACACAACCCAAAAGATGAAAACCCCACTGCAAATTCGCCTTCAGCAGCTGGCAAAACGTATTTCCGCAATCGCGCTAATTTCCGGTGTGGTTATGTTCCTAGTGGGTTTTTTGATTCATAGTAACGAAGTACTAGACATGCTATTGTTAGCGGTCGCGCTTGGTGTCGCAGCTGTTCCTGAAACTCTACCTATAATTGTTACCATGATACTCTCCTATGGTGTGTACAACATGGTCACGAAGAAAACGATTATCCGCAAAATTTCAGCAGTAGAAACCGTGGGCAATACATCGGTTATTTGTTCCGACAAAACCGGAACATTAACCATGAATAAAATGAAAATCCGTCGCCTCTGGCATGTTGGCTACGAGCCGGCTCATTATAAAAACGAGTTCAATGAAGACCAAGTCCATATGCTTGAACTTCTTGCCTCATGTTCAAATGCAACAATAGAAGTACATGGGGATGAAGACGAACATGTAATAGGCGACCCAACCGAAATTGCGATAATTCGTCTACTCCATGAAAAGGGGCTCACCCGAGTAGATGCAGAGCGCGAATACCCACGCGTACATGAGCTTCCTTTCGACTCAGGACGCAAACGCATGACTACGGTTCATCACTACGGAAAGGGCAGCAAGTATATCGTAGTAACCAAAGGCGCATTTGATCGCATCCCCGTCAACTGGACAAATGAGACGCTTAAAGAAGCCACCGAAATCCATGACCAATTTGCAGAGCGGGCTTTCAGGGTAATCGCAATCGGCTATAAGCTATACGATGAGCTACCCAGCGATTTATCCGAAGAAAACCTTGAAAAAGACCTCACCTTCATGGGCTTAATCGGCATGATTGACCCACCAAGACCGGAAAGCGCAGAGGCTGTTCAGCGTGCAAAGGAAGCAGGCATCCGCACAGTAATGATAACCGGCGACCATGTAGTAACTGCCGTTGCAATTGCCAAAGAAATAGGAATCTACACAGAAGGGCACCGAGCACTGACCGGCTCTGATCTAAATAATATGACCCAAAAGGAGCTTGAGGATCAGGTTAAAGATGTGTCCGTATATGCCAGAGTAAGCCCAGAAGATAAAATCCGTATAGTTCAAGCATGGCTTTCACATGGTGACGTAATATGTATGACCGGCGACGGTGTCAATGATGCCCCTGCCCTCAAAGCCGCCGACGTAGGCGCGGCAATGGGAATCACAGGCACAGAGGTTTCTAAGAACGCAGCCGATATGGTAATAACAGACGACAACTTCGCAACAATAGTAGATGCCATCTCCGAAGGGCGTACTTCTTATGACAATATACGCAAGACTATCCAGTTTCTTTTAGGTGTAAACTTTGCAGAAATATTTGTACTCTTATTAGGAATGCTGCTCCTTGGCGTTTCTCCCATTACAGCCATGCAAATCCTATTAATCAACGTTGTATCCGACGGTATCCCCGGGTTTTTCCTAGCCTTTGAAATGCCGGAACCAGGGGTTATGAAGCGCAGGCCTATCAAAAAAGGTTCCGGTATATTTGCGAACAGAGTCGGCACTTTTATAGCAGTACGTGCGGTGTCGTTCTCGATACTTGTGATGGTTGCTTTTATTATCGGATCATATGTGCAGATATCTCCTAATCATATAATCCCCGGAGCTGGTTCCTGGACATGGTACACGTTGCGAAGTGAAGTCTATGCCAATTTCCCAATCGGTATAACAATGGCCTTTATGGTTCTAAACTGGGCTTCAGCTATAGATACCTTCAATACCCGAACAACCCTATCAATTTTTCAGGTTGGTTTTACTTCCAATCGGGGGGTTTTGTTCAGTGTGATCGGTGTTTGTGCTTTTTCCTTATTTTTAGCATTACTTCCTGCAACTCAACCAATATTCGATGTGGTTAGCATAAGCCTAAGACACTGGGCGATCATAGTCGGGCTGGCACTTACTCATGTAGTGGTAGTTGAAATCTTGAAACTAAGCTTCAGGATTAAAGATAAGAAGCTTGCCGCGCAGAGCATATAGTATTATTGACAAATATCTCAACCCTATGCTACCATCACTTTCGCCGCATGAGCGGTTTCTGGGTGTGGCGTAGCTTGGTAGCGCGCTAGACTGGGGGTCTAGAGGTCGCAAGTTCAAATCTTGTCACCCAGATAATTCTAAGAAAGGAGCTTCTGACAAAATCGGAGGCTCCTTTTTGCATTAAATCATAGTAGACCCTGCCACGTCTTTGGCGAGGCGGGGGGTATAACGAGAGGAGAATTACGATGAAAAAGGTAACAATCGGCGGCAAGTTAGACGTATGCCCAATTGCTCTTGGCTGTATGCGGATTAGCGGTATGCCAGTGGCAGATGTTGAAAAACTAATCCACGTATCCATGGACGGAGGCATTGACTTTTTTGACCATGCGGATATCTATGGGGGAGGGGAGTGTGAGCGAATATTTGCCGAGGCACTTAAAAATGCAAAAATACCCCGGGGCAAAGTCATAATCCAAACCAAGTGCGGAATACGAAACGGATTTTTTGATTTCTCAAAAGAGCATATTTTATCATCAGCAGAAAATGCCCTGTCCCGCCTTGGCACTGATTACATTGACATATTCCTACTGCACCGCCCAGACACCCTGATGGAACCGGAAGAAGTTGCGGAAGCTTTTGCACAGCTTCACAAATCAGGCAAAGTGCGTCATTTTGGTGTAAGCAATCACAATAGCGGGCAAATCCGTTTGCTTAATAAATATCTCAAAGGCGATCTTTCCATTGTAGTCAACCAGCTGCAATTGTCCCCAACCAATACAGGTATGTTTGATAACGGGCTCAACGTCAACATGAAAAACGCACTGTCAGTTGACCACGATGGTAGCATATTGGAATTCTGCCGCCTAGAAAAAATCACCATCCAAGCATGGTCACCCTTCCAATACGGTTTCTTCGAAGGTGTATTCTTAGGAAGCGACAAGTTTCCAGCATTGAATAAAACCATCAATGAAATGGCATCAACCAAAAAAGTAACACCTGAAGCACTGGTAATGGCATGGATACTACGCCACCCGGCAAAAATGCAGGCAATCCCCGGCACTACAAAAATCGAACGAATAAAGGGAATCTGCGATGCACTTACCTGCGAACTAAGCCGCGAAGAATGGTATGAAATATACCGCGCCGCCGGAAACGTGCTACCGTGAGTAGATGCAAACATTTCGGATCATGCGGTGGCTGTACAAGCTTGGACATCCCATATACCGATGAGCTAGCCAAAAAAGAAAAGGCTCTAAGGGAAACCTTAGAGCCTTATGGTCATATGCTTGATAAGCTAATTCCCGCACCTTCTCCCAAAAACTATAGAAATAAAATGGAGCTTGCCTTCGGTGATGAAGGCAAAAACGGCAAACTGGCTCTGGGTATAAGAAAACGTCGAAGCTTCTATGAAGTGGCAACAATAGAAGACTGCGAACTAGTTCCAGAAGATTTTAAGCAAATCGCGAAAATAGTTTTGGATTATTTCCGCGAAGCGGATGAACCTTTCTATCATAGAAAACGTCATATTGGGAGTCTTCGCCATTTAGTACTGCGACGTGGAGAGTTTACAGGGGAGCTTCTTGTCTGCATTTCCACAACCTCTACTATAAAAACCACCCTTGAACCGCTGATGCAAAGTCTGATCGACCGATTTTCAGGTAAAATCGTAGGGATACTCCATTGTGTCAATGATGGTGTAGCCGATGTTGTCAAAAATGAAAATACGCATTTATTGTGGGGGCGAGATTATTACAATGAAAAAATCTGCGGCTTAAAATTTAAGATATCGGCATTCTCTTTTTTCCAAACCAATTCAGCCGGAGCGGAAAAGCTCTACGAAGTTGTCAAGGAAATGGCTGCATCCAACCAAGCCGGTCTTGCATACGACTTATACTGCGGCACCGGCACGATAGCACAGGTCCTTTCTCCCCATTTTGAAAAAATAGTCGGCATAGAGTTAAATCCCGATGCAATTGAAGCTGCAAAGGAAAACACAAAGCTTAATGGCATCAAAAATTGCAAATTTATAGCAGGTGATGTTCAACAATTTCTGGATGGATCTACTCCGAATATAGCAATCGTTGACCCGCCAAGGAACGGGCTGCACCCAAAAGCACTCGCAAAACTAATTGCATTGGCACCTCCAAGGCTAGTATATGTATCATGCAAACCAGAGTCTCTAGCCAGAGATTTAGTCAAGCTAACCGAAGATGGGTATGTACCGCAGCAGCTGGTTGGAGTGGATATGTTCCCACGGACTCCGCATGTGGAAGCCGTAATGCTACTGGACAGGCGTTAGTCTCAGATCAAAGAAAAAGCGATCCTCACCAAGCGACCTGATATTGCCAAGCCCAACAGTTTCAAAAAAATATGAATCAGATAAGAGCTGTCTGAAAACCTCAACTTCATGAAAATCGCTTGCTATCCCATTTATTAGTATGTTGTAGCCATCATAATCAAAGGACGTAATACTACCAAGGGATAATATTTCATTAAGCCATTCAGGGTTAAACCCGTATGGCAGATGCTCCGCAAAGAAAGCCGCTTCTTCATAAAGATAAATGCTTGCCTCCATGTGATAAATGGCAACACCAACCTCTGGGCTGTTGCGTAAAGCATCAATACCATAAAGCAAGCGCGATGATTCTTCCTGGGCGCGCGCATCTATGTTTCGCAGACCTATAAATACAAGTGTAAAGCATAAAAAAATAGCAACCTGGGCTATGGTCAATTTTATGGCAAGCCAACGGTTGCTTTTTTGTTTTTGAGCCGCAGGTGGCAGAAGGTCAATGCATTGTGCCTCTTTTCTACCCAATTGCATAACTGCCTCCGTATTTTTTCTTAACTCTTATATCTTCACCAATAAATTTAATAAGCAAATAATGCCCCCTAAAACGAGAGACAATGCGCTCGGAATAATAATGTACCAGCTCCTCCGGCGGAAGATTGGTAGAAATCACCGTCGGCTTTTTCATAAGCAGTCGTTGATTAACCAAATCAAATAGCGCAGAACTTGTAACCACTGTCGTAAATTCAGCACCAAGATCATCCAGTATAAGTAAGTCAACATCTGTTATTGCTTCAAGCATTTCATCAGGCTCGGCAAGGGTATCCCGATTAAAACGATAATCCTCGACTACCTTGAACAGCCTGGGTGCGGTAAGATATAAAACGGTATATCCCGCGTCCAACAAGTCCTTGGCTATACAATGGCATACAAATGTTTTCCCAAGCCCGGTTGGGCCATAAAGCAATAAATTATTAAACTGAACCCCAAAATCCTTAACAAAATCCGTGGTCATTTCATAAACGGAGTTCATGTTTTTTTGAGGAGATATCCCCTCATTTTCAATGATATTAGGGCTAAAAAAGCGATAATCAAAGGTATCAAAATTTTCTTCAGCTAAGATGCCCTTTATATTTGAAAGGGAATAGTATGCCTCAATGAGCTTCTGCTTGAGGCAGCTACAGCGTTCGGCAACTTGCCCAATCTCCGCAGGAAGATGACCGGTATCTTTACATTGCCGACAGTTGTGTGTGGCGGCAAGATAATCATCGGAAACTTTATTTATGGCAAGCAAATTAATTTTTTCTTTTTCAAGCTCAGCCGCTTTAGCTCGGGTTATGCAAAGCCCTGTGGCATCCCCTGCGAGGGTTTGCTTGACCAGATTAAGCCCAAGCCCTGCAAGCTCAGCATCAATTTCTGATAGCCTTGGGATGCTTTCATAAAGAGCTTTTTTGCGGCGTTCAAGTATTAAAGCGGCATTTTCTCTAGCCGCTTCATAACCTCTCATAACATCGCGGTATACGGATTTAAACCCCATGATTACCCCTTAATGCGCTTTAATTGGTATTCTCGCTCCAACTTCTCAAGTTGAGCATAGTCATACTCTCGCTGCTCAAAATTAACAAATCTGTTTTTTTTGGGCTTCCCGGCTTTAGGAAGAGTTTTTATCTTTGATGCACTTTGTTCTGTGCGTTCCCCGCTACGGAAAGCCTCATCTATTTGCTTAATCGCCTCAATGGTTTTTACCCCTGCCTTTTGCCATTTTACAAGTATTTTGTCTACATATGAAAGAGAAGGCTTTTCCGCCGAAAGGGTTGTCCTATCACAGGCATCCAAAATAACAGGCATTGGCATTTCCATATCTATTATCCATTTGTCCATAAGCTTTTGCTGCGCTGGGGAAGGGAAGGTGGATTTGCCAAGCTGCCTTAGAATTGCGCGATAATCCTTGTCATAGCCATGTACATAAACAAGTGCTTTTTCTAAATCGTCAATGCCTCGATTTGCCCAGTCAATTGCACAGGTTTCGATATACCGAAGACTAGTACTATCGTTCTCTGCACAGTAACTTAGCAAATATTCTATTACATCTAATGGGAGCCTTAACCAATCGTAGAATCCGAAGAT
>Ga0131853_10002468_pt1 | contig 33031 bp, 29 predicted proteins | sample TergutLab28metaG_FD_92764 | JGI IMG/M metagenome (GOLD analysis project Ga0131853, IMG submission 92764) | Labiotermes labralis P1 segment gut microbial communities from Petit-Saut dam, French Guiana - Lab288 P1 (version 2) (version 2) | ecosystem: Host-associated > Arthropoda: Insects >... | reverse complement strand
GATGGCCTCCGGAGTAGGTGTTGTGTGGTAACTACATTTTACACCACGGCCATCATGTTGTCTTCTTTTATTCACTTGTTGCACTTGATAGTATAATCTACCGTGCCGCCCGCAGACGGTGGGGAATGAGCTCCTTGTCCCTCAAAAACAAGAAACCCTCCATGCCATCATAACATGGAGGGTTCCTTGTTTTTTACTACGGCTGCATCTTAATAATCAATTCCCCTGCTTTCACAGTCTGCTGCTCTTTCACAAAAATCTCTTCTACCACACCGTCAGCACGGCTGACAACTGTGGTCTCCATCTTCATCGCCTCAATGACTGCAAGCACATCATTTTGCTTCACAACAGAACCCGGTTTCACCATCAGACGGTTCACCATACCCGGAATGCTCGCCCCAACTTCCATGGGATTCGCTGGGTCTGCCATTTGGACACTGGCACCGGTGGCACCGCCCGCCTGATCAAGGACAGAAACCTCACGGCGGACACCGTTTAGCTCGAACACCACACTGCGCGTATGGTTTTCATCCGGTTCAGCAATGCTCACAAGCTTGATGAAGAGCGTCTTCCCATCTTCAATCTCAACCCGTGTCACCTCACCTGCTTCGAGTCCGTGGAAGAATACCAGTGTATCCAAGACAGTCAGATCAGAATACGCCTGCTCGTGCTGTTTATACTCTGTAAGTACTTTCGGATAGAACACATAAGAAACCATCTCCTGCATGGTCGGGTCTGGACAGAACCTAAGCATCTCTTTCTCTACTGCCGTCCAATCGATAGGCTCTAGGAGCTCACCTGGTCTGCAAGTGATGGGCTCTTTGCCTTTTAGTACAACCTTTTGCAAATCTTCCGGGAATCCGCCCTGGGGCTGACCCATCATGCCTTCAAAATAGCTTACAACAGAGTCAGGGAATCCAAGCGCCTCGCCTTTTTCCACAATGTTCTCAGCGCTTAGATCATTTTGTACCATAAAGATCGCGAGGTCGCCAACCATCTTTGAAGAGGGCGTAACCTTCACAATATCACCCAGAATCTCATTGGCTTCTCTGTACTTCTCCTTCACATCATGGAAGCGGCGACCAAGTCCAATATCCGCCACTTGAGACTGCAAGTTTGAATACTGCCCACCCGGAATCTCATATCTGTAGATATCCGTGGTTGGAGAGGTCAAATCCGCCTCAAAGCTGGAGTACAACTTGCGTACACCGTTCCAATAGTTGGAGATTGGGAGCAGGAGTTCATCAGAGAGTCCGGTATCGCGCTCTTCACCTGCAAGAGTCGTCACAATCGCATTGAGAGACGGCTGGCTGGTGATGGAGGAGAAGGAAGCAATGGCACCGTCCACAATGTCACACCCCGCCTCGGCTGCTTTCAGCGCCGACGCAACACCGGTTCCGCTGGTGTCATGGGTATGGAAATGAATCGGCAGCCCGATCTCTTGCTTCAAAGTACTCACAAGCTTATGCGCCGCATAAGGCTTGAGCAATCCCGACATATCTTTAATGCCCAAAATGTGCGCCCCACGGCGTTCCATGTCTTTCGCCAAGTTTACATAATAATCCAAGTTATACTTATCGCGAGTCGGATCAGAGATATCACCGGTATAGCAGATATAGCCCTCACAAATCTTGCCTTGCTTGAGGACTTCCTCAATGGAGACCTCCACATTCGGCATCCAGTTGAGAGAGTCAAACACGCGGAACACGTCAATACCGGCAGTGGCGGATTCTTTGATGAACGCCCGCACCGCGTTATCCGGATAGTTCTTGTACCCAACCGCATTCGCGCCACGGAGCAACATCATAAAGGGAATATTCGGAACCCGCTCCCGCAGTGCCGCCAAACGCGCCCAAGGGGATTCGTGCAAGAAGCGATAGGCCACATCAAAGGTCGCCCCACCCCACATCTCAAGGGCGAAGAGATCCGCCATGGCGTAAGCCGTATAGTCTGCAATCGCAAGCATATCTTTCGTCCGCACACGGGTTGCCAATATCGATTGATGGGCATCGCGCAAGGTGGTGTCTGCAAGCAGCAGTTTCTTCTGCGCAAGGACAAATTCTTTCACCGCGTCCGGTCCTTTTTCATCCAAGAGCTGCTTGAGTCCGGGAGGCGCTGCCTCCGGTGCCTTTGGAAGCGGAAAACCTTCTACCACAGGCTTCTTCCCAGCCTTGCCGTTCACCGCAACATTGCCGATATACTGCAATATCTTAGACGCACGGTCTTTCGGATCAGCAAATTCATAGAGTTCCGGTGTGTCGTCAATAAAGGTTGCGTGGAAATCCCCTGTTGCGAACCTTGGATGAGCGAGAATGTTACTCAAAAACTGAATGTTGCTCTTCACACCGCGAATCCGCATCTCGTTAATCGAGCGCAAAGACTTCCGTGTCGCACCTGCATAGGTACGATCAAAGGCTGTGACTTTAACCAAGAGACTATCATAATAAGGTGAAATCTTCGCCCCTGCATAGGCGTTCCCCGCATCCAGACGCACACCGTTCCCGCCGCCGGAACGATACACACTAATCGTCCCCACATCCGGCGCAAAACTGTTGCGCGGGTCTTCCGTTGTAACACGGCATTGGATTGCAACACCGTTCATGCCAAGAGATTCCTGGCTTGGGATGTCGATCTCAGGATCAGACAACTTGTGACCTTCCGCAACCAAAATCTGGGTCTGCACGATGTCAATCCCTGTGATGACCTCTGTGATCGTATGCTCCACCTGTACACGGGGATTCACTTCGATAAAGTAGTGTCTGTTGTCCTTATCCACCAGGAATTCAAAAGTCCCCGCGTTTACATAATCTACATGCTTCGCCAGTGCAACTGCATCCGCATAGAGCTTCTCTTTGACTTCCTGCGCCAAGGAAACTGCCGGTGCGATTTCGATGACTTTCTGATAGCGTCTTTGCAGAGAACAGTCCCGCTCAAAGAGGTGCACCACGTTACCGTGCTTATCCGCCATGATCTGAATCTCAATGTGCCGCGGCTCGACCAGATATTTCTCCATGAAGATATCCCCGCGTCCAAAAGATTTCAGCGCCTCGCTCTGTACCAGCGGAAGCGCGACTTTCAGCTCTTCCGGATTGTTCACACGGCGCATCCCGCGCCCACCACCGCCAGCAGCGGCTTTTAGGATAACAGGATAGCCATACTCCTCTGCGCGCGCCAATGCGTCATCCACATCCGCCAAAGGTTCTTCACTGCCTGGGATGGTGGGTACATTACAAGCCCGCGCGATCTCTTTCGCGTTGAGCTTATCGCCCATCTTGTCTAGTATGTGGGACGGCGGCCCGATGAATATAATGCCATTTTCTTCACAGGCTCTTGCAAAATTCGCATTCTCCGACAGGAAGCCATAACCCGGATGAATGGCATCCACGTTTTTCGACTTCGCTAGATGAATGATTGTGTCAATATCTAAGTAAGCGCCCAAGGGTGTCTTGTCTTCACCCACCAGATAGGCTTCATCTGCCTTGGTGCGGAAGAGATTGAAGGCATCTTCCGGCGAATAGATCGCAACGGTGTTGATTCCGAGATCATTACAGGCCCGAAAGATCCGAATCGCAATTTCGCCCCGATTTGCAACCAGCACTTTTTTGATTTTTCTCTCCATCATATCACTCACTCCAAACTATTTTTGAATGCTTGACCCGCATCTTCTTGCAAATATTGCACTCACGATATCACAGCCACACCAAAAATGCAAGACAGAAAATGCGAATTGCAAAAATTATTGGAAAACATTTCAGATTGTCTCGTGCAAGACAATATACTATAATTACATTGTATACAATAACACTTCAGGAGGTCTCTCCCATGCTGCAACTCAAACGCCTCACAAAGTCTCTCAATCAGATGACAGATCATACATATACCATCCTCCGCGCCACCCTGATACTCATCTGCACTACCAGCTTTTGCGCTTTGATCCTCACCCTCCAAGGCGGATTCGAGGCAAACAAACTCGCCGGAGAGCTGATTTCACTGGGTGCGGTCACATTGCTGATTGGTACCATTGCCTCTGCTATTGTGGAAGAGCGAGGGCGAGAACGGTAGTAAGCAAATGCGCACCTCTTGCAACAATTTCAACAGCTTAGGAGAGATACGCGGGCGGATGTGGGCATCCGCCCCTACAGAAATCTCTAGATCTCATTACTTGTAGGGGACGATGCCCCCGACGCGCCCTAATGTATAAATTGCTGCTATGTGGCGGGCGAACACAGTTCGCCCCTACTGGCGCATCGTTTTTCGTAGGGGCGAACTGTGTTCGCCCGTGTTGTACATTGTTGTATAATGCCCACATCGTCCCGCTGATAGGTACGCTCTTTACTCGCTCCCGTCGAGAGCAAAAAGACGAAGCCCTTCCTCATAAGAATAGAGCATATTCAGCATATCAAGCATCCCATTCGTCGTGAGATTCTCCGACAAATCCAAACGCTTGAGAAGCGCCTTGCGCTTCGTGCGGCTCTCCACGCCACCAGTCAGGCCCGCCTCAAAGAGGTGGGCTTTTGTTAGCTTCCGCTCACTTTGAGCCACCACTTCCCCAACGTCCCGAAAGGTCGCTCCGGAGCGGCGGAGAGCTTCCAGCAAGGTCTCTCGATCCATGCCCTCCACGCCGAGCTTTCCCTCACGCCCAGCCTGCACCTTGCGACGTTCTTTCCCTTGACGATCTGGGATATAGGCATGGAGCACCCGCCCTTCCGGCACTTTGCCTTTGAGATGGTTACGGATCAGAAAGCCTGCGTTGTCGCTGTCGGTCAAAATAACCACCCCCCGCTCTTTGGCGAGACGGCGAATGAGCCGGAGCTTTTCTTTGTCCGAAAACACCCCATACCCCCGCGTCTCCAAGATCGTAGCGCGGACAACTTGAGAGAGGGTATTCTTATCATACCGCCCCTCAACAATGATTACCTCTAAAATCTCATCCATCAGCCCACACGCCTCATTTCCAAAACGGAGAGACGGATCAAAAACTCCACCAACAGTTCCTCTCCCCCGCGCCCTGCACTCTTCATCTGTAGATCAGTCTCCGCCGCCAAAAGCACGGCTTCCTTGCACCACGCGAAGCTAAATCGCCGGGCAGCACCCAGAAGCAGTTTTGCAGGGTACTCATGCCCCATGCCCCACAGCTTTTGCAAATATGCCGCATCCCCGCGTCCCGCATCCATGGCAATCCGCGCGGAGAGGAGTTGCCGCAGCTTCTTCCCTGTCACAGCAAGGATCAAAATCGGACTCTCTCGCATGAGCAAGAGTTCTCCCATAATCGCCGCCGCCTGGTCGAGATTCCGCTCGCCCAAGGCATCGGTAAACTTCCACACTACCGCGTCCAAAACAGGTGTCCCCACAGCGTCGATGTCTTCTCTCGTGATGTACTGCCCTCCCGCATAGGCCGCAATCTTTTCAATCTCCCCCGCGAGCCCCGTCATGAGACTGCCGCAAAGGAAGATGAGATATTCAGAGGTGGGACGATCAATATCCTTCTCCAACGCCTGAAATCGGCGGCGAATCCAAGCCAGTAGATCGGATTGTTCCTGCTTCCCAAACTCAACGGACAATCCAACACCTTTTGAGAAGTGCTTATGAATCTTCATCCGTCCATCCGGTTTAAACCCGGGGTCTGAGAAGACAAACACAAGGCAAACATAGTTTGGCAAATCTGCAAACAGCTCATCTAAGCCATCTCGTTCAGACTGCGCCGCCTTGTAGAAGTCAAAATCCCGCACCTCTACAAACTTCCGCTCGGAAAACACAGGCAATGCCTCCACCGCTTCTGAAATAGATGCCAAGTCAGCCGCTTTTCCGTCTAAGCGGAAATAGTTGAGCTCTTCTAAGCCCACTGGCAGACAAAGCTCACGCAATTTGCCGAGATAATACTCACGCAAATAGTCCTCCTCACCCCAAAAGAGGTATAGGGGGCGCGGATTTTTCGCGGCAAGTTCTGCTTTGAATGTCTTATATCCCTGATTCTGTTCTGCTCTCTTCGCCATTAGCTCGCCCTCACTGTGATGGTTCCGGATCGATCTGTCCGATAAATCGAAGTCCCAAACCGGTATAATCTCGCCAGCACATCCGAGTGGGGATGTCCATACTGATTCTCATATCCCAGCGATATGAGTGCCACACGAGGCATGATGGCTTCAAGCAGCTCATAGGAAGTAGAGGTCCGCGAACCGTGATGACCTACAACCAAAACCTCTACCAGCGGCAAGTCCACAAGCTGAACCAGCCGCCGTTCCATGGTGGAATATAGGTCGCCCATGATGAGCACGTCAAAATCTCCCGCACTGGCGTGTACTGTAAGTCCCCGCTCATTTTCCGAATGCATCCCACCCGCCACCGGGGCAATTACATGGAGACTGGCACTCTCAAAGGGAAACACCGTGTCACTGCGGATAAAATACACCGGCACATCCCGCATCTCAGCACTCGCCAAGACCCGCTCTTTCGCCCGATTCCCCTCCGGTCGATCCGGCAAGAGAATCCGACGGACATCCACCCGCCGAAGCAAAGCGTCCAGACCATTGATATGATCTTGATGAAAATGCGTTAAAATCAGAAAATCCAGGGTGTAGATATTGCGCCCAAAGAGATATTCAGATGCAATATTCCCCGCCTGAAATCCACCTCCGGCACCTACATCCACCATTGCCGTAAAGTCAGGGGATGTGAGTACAACTGTCTGCCCTTGTCCCACATCAAGCACCGTGGTTTGGAGCCTCCCTGTCTGATTCTCTATGTCTCCAAGGAAGAGCATAAACACAAGCAGTCCCGCACAAAGACCCACAGGCAAAACCACGCGGGGTTTCTCCTTTTTGTAGAAAAGGTAAAACAGTGCAATCGCCATTGCAGTTCCAAACCACACACGAATATAAGGGCTATATGTCCAAAGCATTGCCAAGGGAAACCGCGCAATACCGAATGCAATCCACTGCACATAGCGTACCAGCCAAATCACAGGCAAGGCAAAAATCTGCGCTGCCGGTAGGAAGATAAATCCAATTCCAGCAGCAATCACACTAAGTCCGAAAATAAAGGTCGCTGCCCAAACGGTAAGCAGGTCTGTAATCGGCGCATACAAGGAGATCGCCCCCATATGAAAGGCCAAAATCGGCGTGGTGAATATCGTTGCCCCAAAAGAGGTGGCAAGGCTCCCCACTGTAAACTTTCGCATTCCTTTCCCAGCCTTCGTCTCAGCAGAAATCACACCATTCAAATACCCACTGACCCGTGGTGTCACACTCATCATCCCTACAATGGCAAGGAAAGATAGCTGCAAGCCAACACTTGCAATGGCAAGGGGGTTGAGTAACAATATAAGCAGCAATGCCCCGGAAAGTGAGGTAATCTTATCACTCTCCCGATTAAACAAAGGCGCGATCAAAATCATCGTCTGCATCAGCGCCGCCCGTAGCGTTGACGGCGCGCCGCCTGTCATCAGGGCAAAGAGAAATACCATGGGAATTGCAATCAAAATCGACTTGCGGCTCCTACCCATCAAGAGAAAGAGCAAACTGGCAAGCAGTACCACATGCATACCCGAGACTGCCACCAAGTGGGCAATCCCACTCCGCCGTAAGTCTTCCTGCACCAATGGGTTCATCTCACTGCGATCTCCGGTCAGCACCGCTGTAACAAAGCCCAGCGTATCCTCTGGGAAAATCTCCGCAACTTGGGCTACCACCGCACGATTCAAATACTGAGGTATATGCGGAATCCTACTCCCGGAGCTTACAATCGTATAGCCGCCCGAAGCAAACCCACGCAAAAACACCCCATCCGCCACATGCCGCCAAACCCGATTGCCTTGGATTTCATCCGCCCGATAGAGAATCGCCTCTATCAGAATTGTATCTCCCGGATACAAGGGCTCATCCACCTCATCCAGACGAAGTATCATGGGGATATTCGGCGCGCCCTCTCGCACCAAACGTCCTTGTATCTCTGTAAAGTACGGCGTTTCTCTTGGGAATGTTGTTATGTTAACTTCAATCTCTCCACGCTGGCGATCAAGCTCCTGTGCCGGACGCAAATACAAAAAGTCGTGCCCCAGACACCACACCGAGCCGAGTAAAAAACCGGTGGTGAGTATCACAGCCACGACTCTGGATGATTCACGCAAAAATGCTATCCCTACCGCGAAGAGCACAGCAGGGATTAAGAGAAAATACCAAGCAGGCACAATCTGCCAAAGGATCGTTGCCGCTACAAAGGCGATGGAAAACGCCGCCAGCCGCCGCTTCCTTACAGCCAGTCCAATAGAGGCAAACACTGCCCCTATTGGTCGATTCTCACCGCTCACAGCAAGTTTGCCCCAAGAGATTTCCCGCCTAAGATGTGGAAATGCAGATGATACACCGTCTGCCCGCCGTCCTCACCGCAGTTTGTAATCACACGAAAGCCGGACTCCAAGCCCTGCTCTCTCGCAATCTGCGCGATCGCTGCAAAACATAAGCCGACCAAGCCTGCACTCTCCGCTGTCACATCAGCGGCAGAGGCAATATGCGGTTTCGGTACCACCAAAATGTGTTGGGGCGCTTGGGGTGCAATGTCGCGAAAGGCGTAGACCCAGTCATCCTCATACACCTTCTGAGACGGAACCTCCCCCGCTATGATTTTACAAAAAATACAGTCTGTCACGGTCAATCACTCCCCTATTTTCTCTAAAATAAAGCTCTCTACACTCGCCAAGGCTTCCTCAAGCTTACTCGCATCTTTACCGCCGCCCATGGCGCTATCTGGCTTACCGCCGCCGGAGCCACCGCAAATGGAGGTGACATGTTTGATGATATCTCCCGCTTTCACACCCTGTTTCACAGCCTCCGTGCCGCAAGTGGCAAGGAAGGTGATCTTCTCTTCCACCTGTACACAGAGAAGCGCCGCCACATTGTCGCCCTGCTCTTTCAGCCGACCGCCCAATTTGCGCAGATGGTCACTATCCGGGTCTTCCACCTTCGCCGTGATCAGCCGCAGACCGCCCACAGGACGCGCCTCTAAGAGGAATTGTTCCGCCTCAATCTTGATCTTACCTTGCTCAAAGGTATCCAGCGCCCGCTTCATCGCCTTCATATCATCTAGGACTTGATGAATGCGATCTCTCATTTCTGCTGGTGTGGTCTTCAGCTCCGCAGCGGCTTCATTTAAGAGCCGCTGATTTGTACTAAGGAACGCAAGGGTCTCTTCTCCAACCGAGGCTTCAATCCGGCGCACACCGGAGGCAATAGAAAACTCGCTTGTAATCCAAAATGGCCCAATCTTTGCTGTATTCGTCAGATGTGTCCCGCCGCAGAGTTCCGCTGAATAGTCCCCCATCTGCACCACACGGACCAAATCACCATATTTTTCCCCAAAGAGCGCCGTTGCCCCAAGAGCTTTTGCAGCGTCCATAGACATTTCCTGGGTAGAAACAGACAAGTCCGCCAAAATCATCCCGTTGACTTCATTGTCCACCTGCTGAATCTCTTCCGGTGTCATAGCTGAGAAGTGGGTAAAGTCAAAGCGTACATGATCTGGTGTCACATAAGACCCCGCCTGCTCCACATGGGAACCCAACACATGTTTCAGCGCCCGTTGCATCAAATGCGCCGCCGAATGCGCCCGCATAATCGCCCGCCGCCGCGCCGCGTCTACTGTAGCTGTTACAGCCTCCCCAACAGACACCTGTCCAGTCTCCACTACACCTGTGTGCATCACTTTTCCATCTTTTGTCTTTTGCACGTCTTGTACACGGAATACAAAATCACCGGATGTAAGCGTCCCAAAATCTGGCACCTGCCCGCCACTCTCTGCATAAAAGGGAGTCTGATCCAACACAATGATCACTTTTTGTCCCCCTGTAGCGGAGGATAGCAAGGTGCCCTCTGACACAAGTGCAAGCACTTTGCCTTCTGCCTCTGTGCTGTCATAACCCAAGAACACGGTCTGCACATCTCGGTCAAGCCCTAAGTCTAAGCCCTCCCAGCCGAAATCGCCCAAGGCAGCCGTTGCCGCGCGGGCACGGTCTCTTTGCTCTTTCATCAGCTCGTCAAAGCGCGGACGATCTGCCGTTTTGCCTTGCTCTTCTAAAATTTCCAAGGTTAAATCAATGGGGAAGCCATAGGTATCGTAGAGCTTAAAGGCATCGTCTCCGGAAAGGGTTTTGTTGCCCGCTTTCTCCAATGCAGCCAGCATTTCATCAAAAATACGCATACCGGCATCGATCGTCTTGGCGAAGTTCTCCTCTTCCACTTGGATAATCTTGCGAATATAATCCCGCTTTTCCACAAGCTCCGGATACGCCGCCTGATTTTCCGCAATCACAGTCTCCGCAACCTCATACAAGAAGGGCTGCCGCAGCCCCAACAGCCGCCCATGCCGTGCCGCGCGGCGCAGCAGGCGGCGCAATACATAACCCCGCCCCTCGTTGGATGGCAAAATCCCATCACAAACCATCATCGTCGTCGAGCGAATATGATCTGTAATCACACGCAGACTCACATCCTGTTTTTCACTCTGTCCATAGGTCGCTCCGGTGAGCTTTGAGATATGCGCTGTAATGCGGCGGATTGTATCCACATCAAAGAGGCTCTCCACATCCTGCATGATCGCCGCCAAACGCTCCAGCCCCATGCCGGTGTCAATGTTCTTGGTCTCAAGCTCGGTATAGTTCCCCTCACCATCGTTGTAAAACTGGGTGAACACCAGATTCCAAAACTCAACAAAGCGATCACACTCACAACCAGGCGCACAGTTTGACCCACCGCAGCCATTTTCCACGCCGCGATCAAAGTAAATCTCTGAACAAGGTCCGCAAGGCCCCTGTCCGATCTCCCAAAAGTTATCCGCCTTCCCAAGCCGACTCACACGCGCTGGGTCAAGACCAACCTCTTTTGTCCAGATGTCATAGGCTTCGTCATCGTCTAAATACACTGTCACATAAAGCTGCTCTAGTGGTATCTGCATCTCCTTGCGCACAAATTCCCAAGCCCAATCGATTGCTTCGCGCTTGAAGTAATCGCCGAAAGAAAAATTCCCCAGCATCTCAAAATAAGTTGCATGACGGCTGGTTTTGCCCACTCGCTCAATATCCGGCGTACGGATACACTTCTGGCAAGTAGTCATCCGCTTCGATGGCGGTGTTACCTCTCCTGTGAAATAAGGCTTGAGAGGGGCCATCCCGGAGTTGATGAGCAAAAGGCTATTGTCCCCTTGTGGGAGCAGCGGAAAGCTGGGCTGTCTCAAATGCCCCTTCCCTTCAAAAAAAGTGAGAAACCGCTCTCTAATTTCGTTGAGTCCAAGTTTTTCCATGACCATCGCCTCCGCAAATTCTAAGTCGTTTTATCTAAGCCATTTTATATCGGAGCCCCTGCATTGTCAATGCTTGTCTGTAAATGCGTTTTCGTAGGGCGCGATGCGGACATCACGCCCTACAGATGCACACAAAAAACCAAGCACAGGAAAGTCTAGTGCTTGGCTCGTTCTGACATGTAAATCTATTTCTTCGGCAACACTCTGCCGCTTATTTGCATCACCCGGAGATTTGCCCTCCGGGCTGAAAGGGAAAAGGAAAGGAGAAGAAAGGATAAGGTAAGTTCGATTAGCTCAACATTATGTCAAACTGAACTTGACATAATAATATATTATATGTTCGCACATGTCAAGCTTTTTATGTAAAATATTCGAAACAAATTTTTGACTTTGCACGAAAACTTTATATTCTTTGCGTTCCACACACGCAAGATGCCAAAGATTTATCGTACTACCCCCCTTTTCTGCTGCATATAGATGACCTATAGTCCAAAAAGCAGACTATAGCTTGATAGGGAGTGTGGTAGCTTTTGAAATCAAACATCGAAGAGCGTGCCTGTGACCTGGCGGTATACATTATAGAGAGCAATGCAACAGTAAGAGCAGCTGCAAAAGAGTTTGGAATCTCGAAGTCCACTGTACATAAAGATTTATCCGAGCGATTACAACAATTCAATAAGCCCCTATATTTACAAGTCAAGGAGGTCTTAGAAAAAAACAAAGCCGAACGCCACATCCGCGGCGGAATCGCTACGCGCATGAAGTACAAAGGGAAATAGAAAACAGAGGCAGCCAAGCTTGGGCTGCCTCTGCACTTTATTAGCACCTAGGCTCCTTTTCCAACTGACGCCCCAAGAGCAAAGCGATTGGCTCGGCGGAAGGGGTGCCTTTGGTGCAAAGGAGCTGTCAGCGAAGCTGACTGAGGATTGTCTTCTAGAAAATAACACTCTGCCCCCTATTTGCATACGCTAGAGTAGAATTTTTTACCTAGTGAAAGGATTTCATCCGATGCAAACGCCAAAATCAACACAATTCTTCCTCGGCGCGAACTCCCCGTCGGGGTTTTACTCCCTCTACAATCATCTAATCGACCTACAAACAGACAACACACTCTACATCATCAAAGGCGGCCCGGGCTGCGGTAAGTCGAGCTTTATGCGAAAGGTCGCAGACGGCATTCAAGATGCCGGACTTGATGTAGAACACATCTACTGCACCGCAGACCCAGATTCTCTCGATGCCATCTATATTCCGGCACTCAAAGTAGCCTATGTAGACGGCACAGCCCCCCACATCATAGAACCCAATTATCCCGGTGTGATGGAGGAATACTTAAACCTCGGCGAGTTTTACGAAACAGAACCCCTCAAAGAAAAGAAGGCAGAAGTCATGGCTCTCACCAAGACATATAAGAGCCTTTATCAAAGAGCCTATCACTGCATCGAAGCGGCAGGCAGCGTAAATAGCGATGCCAGTGCATCCATGATAGACGACAAGGTCATCGCCGCAGTAAAAAAACGCACACGCGGCATCATTTCCCGGGAAATGAGCAAACAAAAAAACAGCACGGGAATCATCCGTTACCGCTTCCTATCCGCGCTTACTCATAAAGGACACATCTCTTGCTTTAACACCATAGAAACTCTGGCCCAACGCGTCTATCACCTAGACAACATCCTCGGGCTTGCGCACTATATGCTGGAAGACTTGGTAAAAGCCGCCGAACAAGCGGGGCTAAATGCCGTCTTATGCCCGGATCCAATGAATCCGGAGCAGTTTGCACACCTCATCATTCCCTCTTTGTCTCTCGCCTTTCTTTCCTCCAACAATCAAATCCAATACGAAGGCGAGAGCTTCCGCCACATTCGTCTGGATGCAATGGTGGATGCAAATCGCCTAAAATCGCAAAAGCCCCGCCTGCGCTTTGCCAAAAAAGTGTCTGCCCTGCTGCTTGATGAAGCTGTAAGTACACTGGCAGATGCAAAACTAGTCCACGATGAGCTAGAACGACTCTATAACCCCTATGTAGACTGGGGCGGCGTATACGATCTGGCGGAGGAGCATTTGCAGAGACTTTTATCGTAGAAGCACCCGTAGGGGCGAACTGTGTTCGCCCGCACAGCTTATGGTGCACTGGCAACATGGACACGGGCGAACACAGTTCGCCCCTACGAATGACCTCTCCCACAGCGAGCACCCCAAGCATCCAGCAAATCCCCATCCCGATAAAAAGAAATAATCTCACAATGATTGGCACAATCCCCACAATCTGTCGCCCGTGTTTGATAGTCACACACAGCCAGATCAAAACAAAAAGGCGATCCTCTCTCAGAAACATCCCGCGCCAGAAGCGCCGCTCCGATGGCACCCATGAGCGGTCCCTCGGTGTCCACCAGAATATCACAGGCAAGCTCTCGCTGAAAAGCCGCCACGACACCTGCGTTCAGGCTCACGCCACCTTGGAAAATCACAGGAGAAGTGATCTGCTTCCCCTTCCCCACATTCCCCAAATAGTTCGCCGCCACTGCTCCACAGAGCCCCGCCACCAGATCTTCCCGCCGATGCCCCACCTGTGCCTTGTGAATCAAGTCAGATTCCGCAAACACCGTACACCGCGCCGCAAGCCGTGTCGGTGTTTTTGATTGCAGGGCAATCTCTCCCATCTCCTCCACCGACATTCCAAGCCGCCCCGCCTGGCTGGACAAAAATGCCCCCGTCCCGGCAGCGCAAAGGGTATTCATGGCATAATCCGTCACAACGCCCTCACGAATCAAAATGATCTTCGCATCTTGTCCGCCAATCTCCAATATCGTCCGCACCTCTGGATGGCGCGACAAAGTCCCTACCGCATGGGCTGTAATCTCATTCTTCATCGCGTCCGCACCCACCATGGCACCAATCAGCCGCCTGGCAGAACCTGTTGTACCCACCGCATGGATTTCCATGTCAGAAGCCATCTCACACCGCAGGGTCTCTAAAAGTTTCCGCACACTATCCAGCGGACTCCCTGCCGTCATACGATAAGCGCTGGCTTTCACCGCCCCCGACTCATCCAGCACCACACCTTTCGTTGAGATCGAGCCGATGTCTATCCCCAGACTAAAACCCGCACCCATCTCATCGCCTCCTCTTCATTGCAATCATATCCATAAACGCTTCCAGACGCGTATCTACGCCAATATCCTCCTGATGGGTGTCAAAGCTAATGGATAAAATAGGCATATCATAATCCCGCCCAATATGCGCCATTGCAGGGGCGGCATTGAGCTCCGGCGTACAGCCGAAAGATTTGAGATGAAGCACTCCATCATATCCCGCTTTGGCATACGCCAAGGTCTGCACCACACTATCCGCACCGTTCGCCCCGATATGATGACGCACATACCCATCTCCTCGGCGCAGTACCTGCCGATGGGAGCGCGGGGCAAGAAGAAAGCTCACACTCATCCCACGGCTGACTAAAATCCCCCGCGCCGCAAGCTTCCGCTCCATGTCTGCATTGCTAAACGGCTCCATCACCGTGTACAAGTCCCCCACAATCCCCACACGCAATGGATCATTTGGTACATCTAAGGGAATCTGCTTCAGAGATCGCTTCGTCTTTTCCGCCAGGGCATACACTTTGAGCGCTGAATCTGCTGCCGGAAGTTTTTCCATGAACCCAACATACACCTCATGCAAATCCACCGGCTGTTTCGCAAAAGCCACACTCTGTCGCACCATCCCCGCCACTTTGTCCATAGCGCGGATTTGCTCTAAGGTGACCCACAGCGCATACGTCATCTGTGGAAAGCTCCGAGGTGATCCCATATCTCGTAGCGAGCGATACACTCGATCCGGGCGTACGCGTCCGCGAGAGAGGCAGAGAAAGTTGAAGTCATGCCCTAAGTCACGCAAAATCTGCTCTTGCAACTCTCCATAATAGCCGTAACGGCAGCCTGTCCCGGTCTGGAGCAGTGTGGTCGCGCCGCCTTCTAATGCTTCAATAAAGTTCCCCATATTGTATTTAAAAGGCGCACAGATAAAGTCCGGACTGTACCGCTCACCCAAAGCAGCCGTCCGTTTCGTGATCGGCGGTGCCGAACACACTTCCGCATCGGGAAACACAGATCGAAAAAATCCCGCTATCGGCACATGATAGTCGCCCATGTGGGGAAAGGAAATAACAGTCTGTCCGCTCATCCCACAGCCCTCCGCCCGGCGATCATATCTAGAAAACTCTCAAGCCGTGTCTGTAAGCCCTCATGACTCTGGTGTTCATCAAGCAGTATCTGAATCACAGGTAAATCCCGCACGCGCCGCAGAATCAGCTCATTGGTCAAGCAGTCTGAGCCGCATGGAAAGGCTGTCAGCAAGACCACCCCATCCACCTGTCCCCGCGCCAGATGGACAGCGCCCATGGTCTCACGCTGGAAGTGCCAGTACAAATCTGCCGAAATCTCCCCTGCGGCTTCCGTGCAAGCGATGCGATCCCAAACGTCTGCAAATACAGGTGCCGCACCCAAGCGTCGTAAGCCTTGCGCAATCGCACCGCCCAAGGTCGGATCATAGGCAAGATAGGGATTCGCCGCAAGTAAAATCTTCGGCCTATCGGTACGAAGCGCCGACCGTGTGTCGGAAGATCGCCTAAAATCCGCTTCCCTCTGTCGCCGCACTGCAATCCGATACGCCCTATGGACACGGAACACAGAACATCCCAAGCGCCGTCCCATCTGTAAAAACGCAGCTTCCTGTGAACCAACATGCCCAGAGCGAAGCGTATACCCAAAGGTCTCTACCCCTGCAAATGTCTCCCGCACGGTATCCGGAAGTCCCCAAAAGCGCACACAAAACTCATCCCGCCGCCCCAAACGCACAAATCGCGGCACAAACACTTGGTCACAGCGCCCCAAAAGCGAGGCAACGTGTCCCATATAAAGTTTGTGGGGCAAACAGCTCTCTGACTCTGTAACTTTTGCGCCTATTTCCAACATGCTTCGATCTGTTTCACCGCTTACCACGTATGGGAGGCCAAGTTCCGCAAAAAAGGTCTCCCATAATATGCCGTATCGATAGTAGGCAAGCGCCCTTGGAATGCCAATTGTCATGTCATATCACCATAGGAGACTTTGCCCAAAATAAGGTGGGTTTATTCTGTGGAAAAGAAAGAACCCATCTCTCAGCAGTTCGCCGAAAGATGGGTTCTTTAAATTTGACTATGTATTATAAAATCAGACTATCCACGCGTGTAGACATAGGTCATATCATCCATGATCGTGCTGGTTAGGGTGAGTTCATTCCCAGCAAACACATAACGCCATTCCATCGGAGCAATACAGGTGTCGCCGCACATGTCAGGCGTAGAACAAATGGACAAGACCCCTCCGCTTGTTGACCAGCGGATATCTGAGCCAGCCATTGTCCCTCGCCCGTCTGCTTGAAGCACATAATATGGCATACCCATCCACATCCACGTGCCTTCTAAGGTTTCCGCCGCTTGCTGTTCGGGTTCCTGCGTCTCGGATTCTTCTGGTTCTTCGGCTTCTTCAGGCTCATCCGATGTTTCCGGCAATTCCGGCTGCTCCGGCGCTTCTGGGCGCACAACTACTACATCATCACCAAAGGCATTGTAGGTGTAGGTGATGGAAGAGCGAATTGAAAAGCTCTGTCCGGCGAGTTCTTCCTCTTCAAAATCTTCGTCAAAGACCATTTCCATGCTCATGTTTATGGTAACGGCCAGGGGTTCACCCGCTTCATCTGCGGTGAGAATCAGTACCAAATCTTCTGTTCCGAAGTCAAAATCCATACCAAATTCGTCTAGCATGGCATAGGCTTGCTCTAAACTTTGGTTCATAAATTCGCTTACGGCTTCCCTGTCTACTATGATGGTAAACACGGCATAGCCCGCACCCTCATAGAGTTCAACTTCTACAATGTCGTCTAACAAAAACTCCGGTACTTGGTTCATGCTTTCCATAGTTTCCAGCGCAGAAAAGGCATCATCCATCTCATCCATCAAGCCGGGGATGTGCTGACCATCTGCCAACATTACCATGTCGATTAAGGTGAAACCATCCATTTCCATGAACATTTCCATGTTCATGGTCGGCACACCCGGCATACCCATGTCCATGTCCATATTCATGTACATGGTAATGTGGTCGCCATTTACAATCGCTTGCGATGTACCGGTGGTAATTGTATGGAAGATCATGCCGAAAAAGCGCATATCCATATCCATGACAAAATCAGCGTCCCAGGCACCGCTTGGGGGCTCTCCTACGCTACCGATGTGCTCCATCCATGTCATGTAGGCTGCAAAAGCGCGCTCTTCCGCGCTGCCTTCTTCCGCACTACAGGCGGTCAGTGTAAATACAAGCAGTAGGGCAACAAGCACCAGTCCAATCTTTTTTCTCATATCCCGTTTCCTCAATTCTTTTCATTTTTCGGACGATCCCATTCGCCCGCTCTACACCGTGAGGCCACGATGCACAGCGGACGAAGCGGCAGAATTGCCGCTCCCATAATCGCGCAAATATAACATTTCTTACATTATCTCTCTTCCGCACGACGAAGCCGTACCGCCGTGCCCCAAACCATAATCCGCACACCGGCTTCCGAAGATTCCTTGTCATAAAAAACTCGGATAATCGCGTCTGCTCCCAACTCCTGGGCCTTTTCGATCATACTCTGATTGGCACGCTCTACACCTTCTTCAATCACTTTCCCCATGGCCGCCGTCGTCCACCTAACTTTAACCGGCGGAACACCCACACCGGAAACCAAACCTAACATTTCAATCTCTTTCCCCGGAATAAAGTCTGTATTGACTAATAACATTGCGTATTTCCCCTCTCTACGTCTCTAGAACCCAAAGCCGCCAAGCCCGCCCAAATCAAGTCCGCCGGTCAGCTTGCTCATGTTCTCCGATGAAGCCGCCTCCGCCGCACGGAGCGCTTCATTCACAGCCGCAACAACGAGGTCTTGTAGCATTTCCACGTCTTCCGGATCAACCGCTTCCGGGTCAATCGTCAAAGAAGCAAGCTCCTTGCTCCCATTGACCACAGCGCGTACCATGCCGCCCCCGGCCGCCGCTTCAAATGTGGCGCTTTCCAATTCTTCCTGCATCCGCGCCATATCTTCCTGCATCTTCTGCACCTGGCGCATCATGTCTTTCTGGCGGATCGGTTGCCCCGAATGACCCCCACCCATGTATCCTCTGCCTTTTGCCATATTCAAGCACCCTCCTATTTGATGATAATATTGTCAAACCCTTTTTGGGTAAGCGCGTCTAATTTGCTTGTAGCCTCCGCTGAAACCGGCGGGGCACCTACATGTATCTTGATCACCACAGGATTCCCATGCTGTGCCGTTGCAGCCCGCTGGAGCGTCTCCAACACATCTTTCGTCTCCACCATCAGACGCGTGAAGTCGTTATCAATATAGATGCCAAGCACGGAACCATCCAATACACCAGACACTTCTTTGCTGTCTCCGAGGATTGTATATGTACTCCCATCCAACTCCCCCTGTGCACGACTGAGCACCTGCTTCCAAAAACTCACCTCAGCCACAGGTGCCGGTGGAACTTCGGCAGGCACCGGGGCTACAGAAGGTGCTTCAGGTACAGCCAAACCGCCCTTAGAATTGTCTGTCTCATCCTTCGTCTCCCAAGGCGGCAAATCCGCTGTCGGAGGTGCTGACTGCGCCGTTTTAGACTCTTCTGATTTTGTAATCCGCTCAATGGTTGCGGCGACCGGAACGCCAGAATCCACTCGCTGTTCCAACTGTGCCACTCTCGCCTGTAATGCACCCACATCGCCGGAAAGCTCCGGCTGGCAGAGATGAATCACACAAAGCTCCACAGCAAGTTTCCGATTCGCTGTACGCCCAAGGGCTGCCTGCGCATCAATCGTCTGCGTAAGCGCAAGATTTAACCGTTCCGGTGGTAAGTGCGCAAAGTGATCAATCGTCTCCCGGTCAAAGCCGCCGCCAAGCAGATTTTCCGCTCCATTCGGCGCAATCCGCGTCAGTAGAATATCTCGAAGCAATGCGGAAAGCTCACCAAGTAACGCGCCCATATCTTTGCCCGCATAGTAGAGCGTATTCACAATCTCCAACGCTGTTTTGACATCTCCGACAGCCGTCGCCGCAAGTAGATTCGCCGTCTCTGTAGTACCCGCAAGTCCCAAAAACCGCTGAACAAGGGGCACATCAATGGTCTGATCAGCCGAACACTGATCCAATAGCGCCAAAGCATCGCGCATGGATCCATCCGCCAGTAACGCCAGCATATCCGCCGCAGTCGGTTCTAGTTGCAAACCCTCTTGTCCTGCCACAAACTGCAATCGCCCTGCAATGTCAGAAGCCCCCACACGCCGGAAGGCATATCGCTGACAGCGGGATAAAATCGTCGCCGGCACCTTGTGCGCCTCCGTCGTTGCCAAAATAAACATGAGATGCACCGGCGGCTCCTCTAAGATTTTCAGCAGCGCATTAAACGCCGCCGTGGAAAGCATGTGCACCTCGTCCACGATATATACACGCTTGCGTACAACAGCAGGGGTAAATACCGCCTCGTCCCGCAGGGCGCGCACATGATCAACACCATTGTTAGATGCTGCGTCTAACTCTTCCACATCTAAAATCCCGCCGCTCTCGATTCCAACACAGGCGGGACACACGTTGCAAGGATTCCCATCCTGCAAGTCTTCACAGTTGACCGCTTTCGCCAAAATCTTCGCACAGGAAGTCTTCCCTGTCCCGCGGGTACCAACAAACAGATAAGCATGACTAATCCGATCCGTCACAAGCTGACGCTTGAGGGTCTCTGTCACATGGGGCTGTCCGATTACATCGTCAAAAGTCTTCGGACGCCATTTTCTATATAAAGCTTGGTACATGAGTTTCTCCTTTAAACAAAGAGAGTAGGGGCGGACTGTGTTCGCCCGCAGCGGCAACAATTGTCCACTGCCTAAACAGGAAGCAAACAAAGGCGAGCCGCCCGGTATGCAACCCCTACATTCGAGAGGTCGCATACCGGGCGACCCGCTTGCGTTTGCGTGTTTCGGCTCTGGGCAAGACCGCACACCGATTGTTGACTGATGTCGTACATCCGTTACCTAGCTAGCCAGCTCAAAACCGGCACCCTCACGGCACAGAGATGATCCTGCTTAATGCTGCTCGGTTCCCCGCCTGACATGGTTCACAGGTACCCCTTGCGTGAGACCGATCTCTCATCGCTACTTTTCTAGGGCAGACAACACACGACATAGCCGCCAAATCGGAATTCATTCCCGCTGTAGCGGATTGCAGGTGACAGGGCACCGCTAACTCCCCAACTAGTGCGGCCTTGCCCAAAGCCGATGGGCAAGACTATGATGTGTAGGTTTCTATTCTACTACATTTTTTGATTCCTTGCAACTGCTATTGTGATTTTGGTTTGCTAAAGCATTATCCTAGATCGGCACCTAGGCTCCTTTTCCAAAGGAGACATTAGCATACAAGGTACAACTCCAAATAACAACTGAAAACAGAGGGCTAACCTAACACTAGAGCACCGTCCAGAAGACAAGTGGGCGGTGTTTTCGTGTGGATAGCTCTGTCACTTCGGGTCAAGTTGACCCGAGGTTGAAAGGAGGGGTACATCGTATTCTCGTGCGGTCTAGTTGAAAGCTAGGCCGTTTTTTATGCCATCAACTACTAACTAAGGAGGAGTCCTATATGGCAGAAAACGATTCCAAAGTACCAAACGACCCAAAAGGTGCGCCGCCGAGTGAAGAAGTTGCGCCTAGCGATAAAAGTATACCCCAAAAGTCGGTAGTAGTGCAAGAGGGAAAACAAACGGAAGACAAGAGCACACCACCTGCATCTGACACAAAATCCCCGGCACAAGGGGAAAAACTACCAGAATCCCCACCGGGGGAAAAGCCGCCGAATGGTAAAGGTACGCCGCCCAAACCTAAAAAACCGGGCAAAGCGGTGAACTCTAAAAAGAAAACGCCGCTACCCCCTAATCCAGAAACAGAGGGCAAAAACAAGAGTGGCGGTAAATCTGAAAAGCCCGAGACCTCTCCCGAAACGCCCCCGCCGGAGAAACTGCCTACACCCCGCGAAGCTCCGCGCCCAAAAGAGCCGGATCAGATTACATATATCAAGCTTTCTGATCTTCACCCGTTCAAAGATCATCCCTTTAGCGTTCAAGATGATGCGGAACTGTCGGGTCTGATCGAGAGTGTCAAGGACAAGGGTGTAACGCAAGCCATCACAGTCCGACCACGCGAGGGTGGCGGATTTGAGATTGTTTCAGGACACCGCCGCTACGAGGCAAGTCTACGAGCCGGATATACAGATATTCGTAGCACAATTAAAATTCTCACGGATGAGCAGGCCATCACGGAAATGGTAGAAGACAATACCAGCCAACGTGCAAGGATATTACCTAGCGAACGCGCAAGAGCCTTGAAAATGCAATTAGACGCAATCAAGCGTCAAGGGACGCGGGGTGGCGATCCCAAAGATGCCGGAACACGCTCCAATCAAATTGTGGCGGATCGCAATGGTATGTCGGTCAAGAATGTACAGCGGTATATTAGCTTGAACAAGCTCAGTCCAGAGCTTATGCAGATGGTGGATGCTAAAAAAATCAAGTTTATGCCTGCTGTAGAGCTTGCGGAAGTTCGCCGTAAATTACATCCACACATCGCGCAAGCGATAGAAGCGGAAAAGAAAATATCCCATGAGCAAGCGGAACGCATGAAAACTTTAGACAAGAAAGGTATGTTGACCCCCGATGCGATTGACGGGATCATGTTGGAGGGCAAACAGAGGGAGGACGACAAAGTGATCATAAAAAGTGCGGAGCTAGAGAAATATTTCGGTTCGGACAAAACGCCTCGTGAGATGAAAGAGGTCATTATCTCTTTACTCGACGAACGGGCAAAGTCGCTAGGTATTGCCCCACAAACCCCAAACCAAGGGAAAGACAAATAAGGAGGAAAACTCACTATGAAAAGACCTTTAGCATGGGAGACCGCAAGACGGCTACATTCTTCATTATCAGCGACACCAATACGACTTACAATTTCATGGTAGCTCTAGCATTTAGCCAAATGTTCAACTTGCTATGTGAGAGAGCCGACAACAAATACGGCGGCAGACTGCCCCATCATGTGCGGGTACTTTGGGATGAAGCCGCGAACACGGGACAAGTCCCACAGCTTGAAAAGTTGGTTGCTGTCATCCGCTCCCGCGAGATTTCTCTATGCTTGTTCTTACAGGCACAATCTCAACTAAAGGGCTTGTACAAAGATCACGCCGAGACGATTTTGGGCAACATGGATTCCGTTATCTTTCTTGGTGGGCGAGAACGTAGCACCATAAAGGAGCTTTCGGAGGGCTTGGGAAAAGAAACTATTTCTATGCACACCGAGGGGCAGACACGGGGGCAGTCCCCCAGCAATAGCCAAAATCTACAACGCTTGGGTAAAGAGCTTATGACCATAGACGATGTTGTACTCTTATGGGGACTTCTTCACCGAAGTCGCAAAAAACACTGGAATGACGGCGTTTTTTTGGCAATGGCAAGGGCGGTGAATTGGGGGGTTCCAGAGGTCGGCGTAAAAACAATGGCCCGCATAGGAACATTTTGACCCTGCGTGTGACGTATTGAATTGTCCCCCCATCACACAAAACCAAAAAGGCGGAATGAAATGCCCCACACCGCCACCCATGCCCTACCCGCGCCGGTCTTTCGGAAGGAGGACTTCATGAGTACCAAGACCAAAATAACCGCACTATACGAACGCCTATCCCACGGTGACGACCAACGCAACGGCGGGGATAGCAACTCCATCAAAAACCAAAAACTGCAACTTGAAACCTACGCAAAATCGCAAGGCTTCACCAACATTCGCCACTATACGGATGATGACGAATCAGGCAGGTTTTTTGACCGTGACGGTTACACGCAGATGATGGAAGATGTAGAGAATGGCAAAATCGGCATTGTGGTTATGAAAGACCTCACCCGCTGGGGTCGTGACCATGTGCAAGTCGGAATTGCTATGGAAATCTTCCGAGTGAACAATGTTCGGTTTATCGCAATCAACCACGGCATAGACAGCATACACCCCGAAAGCCTTGAAATGGCACCCTTTATCAATATCATGTCCGAGTGGTACGCCAAAGACTGTTCTAAGAAAGTGAAATCCGCATACAAGACAAAAGGCTTGTCGGGCAAGCCCCTTTCCCTCCCACCCTATGGCTACAGGAAAAGCCCCGACAACAAAGACTTTTGGATTATCGACAAGGAGGCCGCCGTTGTTCGCCGTATCTTTCACCTTACACTGGACGGCAAGGGGCTATATCAAATCGCCTGTATTCTCACAGAGGAGAGGAACAAGCGGAGCAGGAGCGCAAAGAAAAAGAGAGAGAACGCTACCGCCGAAATTACCTCTTGCGGAAAGAAAGAGGGTACTACAACAAAACCGCCAAAGCCAAACCCCGGAGGGCGAGGCCCCGCGCCGCAGAAGTGCCGCTGGCTATCGCGCAGTAACAAAAACCACAACCCCCAACCGCCTTTGTTGCCAAAACAGCATAGGCGGTTTTTCCGTGTCAAAATGAGAAAGCCGACCATCTGAAAGGAGTATGCCATTGCAAAATAAAACCACCACCGCCAACACCCAAAGCCCCACCATCACGAAAAAGATAGGGCAATCAGTCTACAGAATCCAAATCCACTTTAGCAAGACCAACAAGGACACTCTGAATGACAAGCTATTGCGGATTGTCAAACACGACCTTGCTAAAAAGTAGACTGATTTTCCTATATTCCCGATACCCCAAAAATCTAACACCACAAAGGAGTAATCACACATGGCAAAGACAAAACTCGAAAGAATCGCCACCCTTGACGAGCAAATAGCCCAACTGAGCAATCAGAAAAAACAGCTACAGCAAAAGCACAAAGCGGACGAGCGGAAAGCGAGAACCCGCCGCCTAATCCAGCGCGGGGCAATCCTTGAGGGCTTCATCCCCGAAGCCGAAACCTACACCGAGGAACAAATCCAAGCCTTCCTCAAAGAGACCCTAAACACCGACTATGCACGGAAAGCCTTGCGCCGTCTGAACCCAACGCAAGGGGGCGAAACAGCCACGACAAAGCCAGAGACCGCACCGCAGGGCAAGGCTACCCTCGCCCCTGCAAAAGCCGAAGCCGCACAGCAAGAGGCCGCCGACCCCGCCCCTGTGGGGGCGGGCGGCGGTGCAAGGAACGGGGGCTAACGCCCCCTCCCTTGCAAGGCAAGGGCGCACTTATACGTCCTAGCGAACGTGTGCGCCCTGCCGGGGGCGTTTCGTGCCTGTCGGCACGAAATCGGGGGCGCTTACCGCCCCCCGAACCCCCAGGCCGACACGGAGAGAGTGGTTAACCCAAAGGGCGGGTTAATCACTCTCTCCGTGTTCAATTTGGCCCCGCAAATTGGAGGTGACGCTACTGGCAATTTTCCATTGCAGTATCAAAATAATCAGCCGTGGCAAAGGGCGGTCGGCGGTTGCCGCCGCCGCTTACCATGCGGCCGAGAAAATCAAAAATGAGTATGACGGAGAACTCCACGACTACACCAAAAAGGGCGGCGTGGTTTATGCGGAGATCCTACTGCCAGACCACGCCCCCGCCGAGTACGCAGACCGCTCTACTTTATGGAACTCCGTGGAGAAAGTAGAGCGGTACAAAACCGCCCAGCTTGCAAGAGAAATCGAACTGGCCTTGCCTGTGGAATTGACCGCCGCGCAAAACATTTCCCTTATGCGGGAGTACGTCAATCAGCATTTTGTTTCCGCTGGTATGTGCGCCGACATCGCCATCCACGACACAGGCGAAGGCAACCCCCACGCCCATATCATGCGCCCCATCGAAAACGGAGAGTGGGGCGCAAAGTCCCGGACGGTTGACGGCGTGAAAATCCCCGCCGTGGACTGGAACGAGCAGACCAAAGCGGAAGAGTGGCGGGAGGGGTGGGCGAAGGCTGTAAATGCCGTTTTGGAGCGCGAGAATCATCCCGCCAGAGTTGACCACCGCTCCTATGCCAGACAGGGCATTGACCAAATTCCCACCGTCCATTTAGGTGTGGCAGCTCACCAAATGGAGAAGCGAGGAATCCGCACCGAGCGGGGGGACATCAACCGAGAGATTGATACCCTGAATCAGCAATTGCGCCAGCTAAAAGCCCGAATGTCCAAAGCGCAAAAAGAACTTGCCAAGATTGCAAAAGAGCCGGAAGCCCCCAGCGCAATTGATACCGTCTTGCACATCTTAGACCAGCCCAGCGAGGGCAACCGCGCCGCCACCCGAAAGCTGAAAACGGCGGCGGAGGTTTTGAGTTTCTTGCAGACTAACAAAATCTATGACATGGAAACGGTCGAGCAGAAAATCAAGGAAATGTTAAGCCATCAGTCCGAAGTGCGGGACAAGTTGAAGCCCATAGACAGACGGTTGAAAGTGCTGAGTGAACACCTGAAACAAGTGGAAATCCGGCGGGAGTACAGGCCAATTTATGAGAAGTACAAAACCCTTTCCCCACGCAAGCAAAAGCAATTCGAGGATGAACACAGGCCACAATTGACGATGTACAAATCCGCAGGCGATTATTTGAAAGCCCACCTAAATGGCAGAGATAAAATTCCGGTCAAGGCGTGGGAAAAGGAGCGTGAGAGACTGCTTGCAGAGAAAGCGGAACTCGGCAAATCCGTCATGTCTCTCACGGAGCAGATGAAACAGATTGACCGTATTCACAAGAGTGCGCGGGAGTTGTTGCCGCAACAGCCGCGCAGAGATAGGGGGCGGGACTTGGAGCGGTAGACTTTGGGCCGCTGATGTGGTACAATTCGCAGTAGGATTCTTTTGTGCGCCCCATAGCTCCGCTTGGGGCGCATGGGGAAATTTATAATTTGTATGGTGAAAGCATGGAGATTAAAAAAGCAATAGTGGCTATAAGTATCGTTGCTCTTTTAGCAGTGTCACTGGCGGCCTTTTTTAATCGTGATGTACTAGAGCATTTCTTGTTTAGCAGCGAAACAATAGGGAGCTATGAAATCGCCGCCATGAGAACAGCGAGAGCAAATAATGAAGCCAGCACGATTCTTGTTGACAACGATATTGAGGTGCATTTTCTCTTGCCAAACGGAGCTGTTGCATTTGAAAATAGTGCATATCCCCTCCGAGAGGGTTTCAGACAATATTTGGTTACAGCGGAAGCATTTGGACATTATCTACACGAATTACTTCCGCAAAATGGATATGAGTACGAGCAAATGGGGGCAATGTTTTACATCAACAATGAAGATAATTCTGTAAGAGTTGAGATGTTCGTTTCTATGTTCACCAGGGAGTTTATGCGTCTTGAATTGTGGAGCCGTTCGTAAGTCTCGTGCAAAAATAATTGTTTCCAACAGGGCGATTGTGTCGTCAACATAGTCGGTAGTTTTTATAAACTGTGAGGAAAATATTCATGTGGCTACTAATTAGTATAGTGGGCTGGGTATTAGGAATTGCCCTTGTATTTATTTCTGCGATTCACGACGATATAGTGCTGTTGCAAGAGTTCTCCTACTTTTTTCTTTGCTTTTGGGGCTTCTATTGGGTAGGTAATACGGCAGCAGATACGGATAGGCGAACAGAAATAACGGATGCGACCCTACCTCTTTGGAAGAGGCGGATTTTATTTTTAGGGCAGTCGAACCCTTTTAGGCGGAAAACGATACTATTTCAAACAGCTTTAGTAATTGGGACACCTGTTGTAATTGTCATGTGGTTAATTGCACCTTTCACCACAATGAGCGTTGGAGTTGCGGGGGCTTGGATCATAGGAATACTTATTTTAGCGGTTATATGTGACATACGAATACGGAGAAAATATAAGGATACGGTTGGCGTTATAGATGAATTGCGTAGCTTATGGTCACGCAGAAAATAAGCAAAATCCGCACTGCTACCCTTCCTCACCCCACAACGTAAAAAGCAAGATTTTGAACATAGAAACCCAATAGCCCAGAGCAAATCAATACGCTCTGGGCTATTTTTTTGTCCAAGCGGTGAAAAAGCCCTTGACAAACAGGCTAAGGAGCTTATGACTATGCCGGGCGACAAGTGCATCCTCCAACTCCGGGGGCTACGTCCTTTCTTGTCCCCCAAAGTATGATTTGAAAAGGCACCCAAACTACAAGCACACAACCGAGGCAGACAAGCGCAACACCTTTGACGTTGGGCGGCTAGTCAATCGGCGCATGAGGTTACGCCTTGATGACGTGTACACCGTTTTTGAAGTAGACGCAACAGACGAGGACGCAATCATAGACGAAGACGAGGACATTTTCAACTATGACGATGTGGACGATCCAGAAGCGTTTGCGTAGACTTCGGGTCAACTTGACCCGAGGTGCATAAAACCATTGACGAAAGTATATACTATGATATATACTACAAGTGGAGGTGAGCACTATGGAAACTGCGAAAATTTTTGCAAATGGTCAAAGCCAAGCTGTCCGACTTCCGAAAGAGTATCGCTTTTCTGGTGATGAGGTCTATATCAAAAAAGTCGGTACTACCGTGATGCTGTTCCCAAAGGATCGTTTATGGGAAACATTTTTGGAGGGGCTGGATGGGTTCACGCCTGATTTTATGGCGGATGGACGCTCCCCACAAGGAGAACTTCGAGAAAGAGAGCCAATTGAATGAGGTACATGTTAGACACGAATATTTGCATCTATATCATTAGCAAAAAGTCAGATGTTGTACTGTCAAATCTAAAATCTCATTTAGCAGAAGGTCTCTGTATATCGGCTGTTGTATTGGCGGAGCTAGAGCATGGAATTGCAAAAAGCATGTTCCCGGAAAAGAATAAGGCGGCTCTGATGAAGATGTTGACCGCATTTGAAATTCTGGCCTTCGATGCAACCGCCGCGGTTGAGTATGGTCTTATCCAAGCAGACCTACAGCGCAAAGGCACACCTATTGGCTCAATGGACACTTTGATCGCCGCTCATGCTAAGGCGACAGGGTTGATACTAATAACAAACAATATGCGTGAATTTGAGCGTGTGGACGGTCTAACTCTTGAAAATTGGGCTGAAAATTAGTACATGGATGCGTTGCTGAGAAGTGACGCATCCTTTCTCTTTGCTCTAAACTTCGGGTCAAGTTGACCCGAAGTTAGCCCCCTTCCCAAGTAGTGCGATAGGGTTTGTAATCCTGCATTTTTGCCCCCAATTTTTTGCAAGATTAAGGGAAATAAGGTATAATAGTAGTATAAAAACCACCCGAAAACTTGTGAAAACAGGAGGTCAAAATGCCATGAGAAAGAGAATCTTAGCGCGAGGCTATGTGTTTGCTCTAGCAGTCCTTTTGCTCTTAATTGCACCCATCACACCCGCGCTTGCAACTTTGAGTATGCCATTTGCAGATGTCCGCGCTAATAACTGGTTTTACACCTACGTCCAGTTTATGCACAGCAACGGTATCATGCAAGGTACATCGGGCAATACCTTTTCGCCTAATGCGACTTTCTCTAGGGGACAAATTATAGCAACCCTGTTTCGCATCCATCACGGACGCACAGAAAACACAAGCGATAACCGTACAAATAATTTCAACGATGTGAGCATGAGCGCATGGTACGCCCCCTATGTCACTTGGGCTATTCTCTTGATCTCCACGGCGGGACAATTGAGAACTATGCGCTTGACCTTTCCCCATCGCCCGAGGAAATCTACGAGCGCAAGACGGAGATTGATCTCCTGCACATTGCACTCAATACCCTGCCGGAAAAGCAGTGCCGGAGGATATACTCATACTTTATCTTGGGTATGACAAAGAGTGAGATTTCTGAAGCCGAGGGCGTGAAAGAAAGCTCCGTCCGGGAGAGCATTACACGAGGATTGGACGGCATCAGAAATTTTTTACATAAATTTTCGTGAACACCCCTCGAAAAGCCGTTTTTTTCTGGTGATAGTGAAAGGGTACTCTTTCACTCTTGCACATTGACAACCGAATAACCGACAACTCGGATACGTTCCGGCGTTGGGAAGCCAAGCCATAGGGTGCGCCACGATCATCGGTCTAAGACGATGGGAGCGATAGACACCGTAGCGGCGGAGCGGGACGAGCAATCCCGCCCGGCAACGATCCAGCGCCGGGGATAATGATACTCTCGTCTAGCCACAGTTTGAGCGTTAAAAGCGTCGCACACAATGGGGACGACCCGCCATCAGAATGGGGGGAGGTGAAATTCCTGTGAGGGTAATATGTTGCTACCCGTCCGGCTGTCGATGAAGAATCAAAACTAACAGAGTGCCGCCCCGGATTATCTGTCTTCTACAGACCCAAACAAGCGGCGCGACACTCCCTACGACTTCGGGTCAACTTGGCCCGAAGTTGTTAGGCAAGATAAGGAGGTATCCCGTTTATTATAAACGGGATACCTCCTTATCTTACCTCATTGGATAAATTAAATAACATGGGATCTTATATAGATGATCTATTTTTGTGATAAATGTAACCTTGAGGTATAATATGGAGAGACAAGTGATTCTATAAAAACAAAAAAGTGTCGAACGTACCCGATAAATGGTCGTTCACGGTGAACGTATGAAAAAGCCCTTTTCAACCCCATTAATCCGTGATATTGTCTTATCACTTTTAGTTCAAGTAAATTTTAGGAGTGCACACCTAGAAGATAATACAAATTTAACAAAGGAGGAATACAAAGCATGAAGAAGAGGACAATCTCAATTTTACTAGTAATGCTCATGATATTTGGTATTGCGACACCTGCCATGGCGATTTCGCCGCGCGCTACAATCCAGCTCAATCCTGAATCTCACGTCTCTCCAATTACTACAACAATCATTGACGGCGAAGAGGTAGAAGTTTCTGTTGCAACTGCTTCGGTGGCGGTTGCCGGTGCTGGGAGAGCAAACTGGAATGCACGTGGATATACCACAGTGACACGACCACTGATCGGAAATTTGCGAGCTACTGCTACTACACGAACAGATGTGCCTGTTCAATTTATTGGTGCAATGGTCACTTTGAATACTGGCGCAACTGTTGTTAGAAGCCCTTTCTATGTGAACGTAAACACGATACTTGTTAGATCACGCGAGGTTACAGGCGGTGCACGGACAGGTGTTGGTCATGGAAATCATGAGTTTACTGCAACGATGTCATCTTCATCAATTGAATGGAGATCAATGAATACCAGCTTTAACAATTAGATTATTGTTTCGATGTTGTTGGTGCGAAAGCTGATTGCAGTGATGCACTCAGCTTTCGCTATATGTTTAAGAAATGGAGAATTCTTTATGCAACGATGGAGAAAGAGTTGCTTTATTTTAGGAATCGTTGTAATCGTCAATTTGTTGGTTGCTTGTACTGCTTCGCAGGGTTCAGAGGTGACTGCACCCTCATTAGGCGAAGAATTTTTAGAGCAGCGGTTCCGGCGGGCGAAGGGTTTGGCTATGCTTTGAATCTTAGAAGCACTGAGCATGAATCGCTTGGATCTATTCTGCTTTTAGACTCACCACAAGATGACCTTTTGCTCCAGTTTGGAAATTTTAGCGAAGATGATACACAATTTTTGCTAAAAATCTTTTATGATTATGTTTCTGTGCCATTTCGAGTAGGTGAAAACATTTCATTTTTATATCACTATGCGTTTCACTTAGATCTGGAACAAGAGCTTGAGATTCCATTTGCTCTTTGTAATTCTGTCTTGCGAGGTGGGGCTTCTAGCGCGAATTTGGTTATTATGATAATGGCAAATGCAGATGCATTTCAACAAGATTTACAGGAATTTTTTATGTTGCAATATGGGATTCAAAGGCAATTTTATATCTTCTATGGACGCGAATACATGCGGGAGATTTTACTTGAAGATCCTACAGACCTTGAGGCTTTTAGGAAAAACTTGGCTGTTCTGGGATGGACATCAAGTTTAGCGCCTACAGAATTTAAATCGTTTTCCATCATGGTATCTGAAGAACAGTTCTTTTCATTTAATGTCCGCCCAATTCCAACTGGGCTACATGAATCTGACGCAAAAGAGAACGCGCGTTATTTTCCATCAGCTTACCTTTTGGCATATCCAGGCGAAGATTTGATGTTTAGCTTTTTAATTGGAGATGCTTTTAATGGATATATTACAAAATTTGTGTTGGTGGGTCTTTTAGATTGGGAGCAAATTAATTTGAATAATCAGCCGTTCTTACCACGGGCGTTTCCTTTTTCACATGTATATTCCGATACATACTATGATACATTTAAAATTACCGCACCACGCAGCCCTGGTCGGTATGAATTTCTTGTTTTCGCCGTTGGCGTGTCTGATGAGGTGTCTCGTTTTAGTCTCATTCAACATTCGCTTCGGATGACAATTGTAGTAGAATGAAATTATTGATATTGACAATTGTAGAAATGAACAAAAACATTGGGAGTTTGAAGGTGCTGATAGATAAAATCGCTTGAACCTGAGTGAATAAAATTTGTTTCGGATAAAAAAGCATACGCTAGAGCTTAGAAAGAAGCTTTCTATGACTTTTAAAGAAGAAACAACACAACATTCCCTACGACTTCGGGTCAATTTGACCCGAAGTCGTGAGGTAAGACAAGGGGGCATCACTTTTGCGAGTGATGCCCCCTTGTGTTTCCTCACTGGACAAAGCAGGAAGCAACCTATTTAATACATAGGGAGGCCATACAATGCAAACTTCCGTCAAATATAAAAGCGAAATCAAAACCGTTCCATTCGGGAACAGAACAATTCGGATCGAAAACCGAACCCCTATCCTCTCCCCAAAAGAACGGAAACGGCGAGAGCGTGAGCTCGAAACACAGCTTTATTCCGTATTCAGCAAGTACGCAAGAAAATGGCAATAGCACAGCGATTTTTTGCCTATTGGGGCTAATAATGGTATAATATACTTGTTAGGTTAGCTCCTGTGACACGAGAGAGGAGCTAACAAATGAATATTCGGATAGACGCGATTTATGCGAGACAATCTGTAGACAAGAAAGATAGCATCAGTATCGAAAGCCAGATTGGTTTTTGCAAATACGAATTGAAAGGCGGGAACTGTAGAGAGTATACGGACAAGGGATTTTCCGGCAAAAACATAGACCGTCCAAAGTTCAAAGAACTGGTACAGGACATTGAGCAAGGGCTAATTAAGCGAGTTGTTGTCTATAAACTTGACAGAATCAGCCGTTCCATTATTGACTTTGCAAATATGATGGAACTCTTTGGACGCTACAACGTGGAGTTTGTTTCATCCACCGAAAAATTCGACACCTCAACCCCGATGGGACGGGCTATGCTCAATATTTGTATCGTGTTCGCCCAGCTTGAACGTGAGACGATTCAAAAGCGTGTGCGGGATGCCTACTACTCCCGGTGTCCAAAGGGCTTTCACATGAGCGGCAGAGCACCTTATGGCTTCCGCTTAGAACCAACCACCATAGACGGCATCCGCACAAAAAAGTTTGTGGAAGAGCCAGAGACAATGGCATTGGTCAAGCTGATATTTGAGATGTATGCCGATCCCAATACTTCTTTCGGTGACATTGTTCGCTACTTTGCGGAGCGTAGCATTCTCATTGCTGGGCGTGAACTCCAACGCCTCACTGTATCGTATATTTTGAGAAACCCGGTCTATGTCCAAGCCGATCTAAGTGTGTATGAGTTTTTCAAAAGCCAAGGCGCAAACATTG
>Ga0131853_10002467_pt1 | contig 33032 bp, 15 predicted proteins | sample TergutLab28metaG_FD_92764 | JGI IMG/M metagenome (GOLD analysis project Ga0131853, IMG submission 92764) | Labiotermes labralis P1 segment gut microbial communities from Petit-Saut dam, French Guiana - Lab288 P1 (version 2) (version 2) | ecosystem: Host-associated > Arthropoda: Insects >... | reverse complement strand
TATGTACGTACGTATGTATGTATGTACGTACATATGTATTATGTACGTGTGTATGTATGCATGTATGCTTGTATGTACGTATGTATGTATGTATGTATGTACCTACGTACATATGTATGTACGTACGTATGTATGTATGTACATATGTATGTACGTACGTATGTATGTACATATGTATGTATGTATGTATGTACACATGTATGTACGTACATATGTATGTACGTATGTATGTATGTACATATGTATGTATGTATATGTGTGTATGGAAAGAATGAAGTTAAAATCAGAAATTAAGACAAACAAGAAATAACCATAAACACTATAAATATTAACACACTTGTATGAACTATTTATTAAAGTTTTAGTAAATTCTTCTTATGTAGTAATAGGAACAAATTAACACCTCAGTAGTATCAGATTAAAGTTACAAAAGAGAAAATAATGTAAATGACACCATCACACATTCCCCATACGAAATGCAAGTCTTTGCAAATATCATGGAGTGAAACCAGAGTTTTTTCATGTCTATTCTTTATTTATGAAATAACAGCATGCTAGCTTCCTCCTAGCCATCACTTGAGTCCAGTCAACATTCTTGCATGTTAGATAAGAAGAGCTTATCTGAAAGGTATTTGCAGAAAAGTAATAATGAAAGTAGGAAAATGCCTTAAGAGAACTTTTAGCAGACTAAAAGTACACTATCGGTTGTAAGGCTGCTTTGTATAAATGATGTGATGAAAAATTATTTAGTGTTACAAATCAGTCATAGTACAAGATTTCTGTTCTCAGGGATATCTTCAAGGGTTAAAATGCCCTGAATATTTCAGCCCCTGAAGATGAGGCCAACACAATGTTCTAACACACTGGGGACTGATTACCCAATTATAGGGCATCACATCTCAGAAGAATGTACTCCTCTTTCACATCGCTGCAAAAACCTGATAACTTGTGGAATCATATTATATTCCTTAATGTCAGTGATTATGGAAACTTGAATAAAAGCATATATGATGTCACTTTGTACTATGTTAGTAGTTGACTCATTCAGTAAGGAAAATAAACATATTTGATTCTGATTTTATAATTAGTATTTACTGTTTACTATTTTAACAAGTGCGGCTGGCATCTGGTATGGGTAACACCTAATATCAATACTATATTCTTTGCTTCTTATGTACAATTTTTTGGACATGCTGCAAATTCCAGTAGGTATTTAGCTATGTACAAGGCAGATGAAGAACTTAATGCAATTTTTCCAGTTTTTATTTTAATAATATCACAGTCAATTGCATCATATTGGAAAAACAGATCATGACTGAAAAACAGACAAGATAAGAGTTAAAATGATGCTTAATCTTGTACACCACCAACATGAGTTCAACTGCTCATGTGCTATGATTCAATCCATGTATATCATCCTACATTTAGCATACCAACAACAATTTGTAAAACTAATATTAATTATAACTTTACCTACTTCATACCACATCTATCTAACCAATTCTTAACAAAACAGTCTGAAACCCATTTCAAGTGACCATGCTGTGGCACCAATCTCACATGGTCCTGTGTTATATACATAATGTATTTAAAACCTGCTTTATTTGACTTTCTGCATCATCTACATTGCTAATTCTCTTGCTCTTGAACAAAATACTGCACATTTCACTTAAAGCTACTTCACTTTTTGTATATTTTTATAATTGCATTGTGCTCCAATATGTATATAGTAACCAGTTATATGTCAACCAACACACTTGCCATATCACCCATCATTATCACATTACCCATACAACAGGTGCAATGAACGGCCCCGTTGATGTGTATTAAATATTCCTCGAAATCGCTATCACACTACCGAGCTTCTTACAAATAATACTGACTCATACACAATATTCATAGAAATAAAATACTAGCTCATTTTCTGGATGCAGCTCCATAGTGTATACTATTTACATGTCATGTGTGGTGTATAGTCATTAGGAGTTTACTTTGAATATCAACTCCTATTCTGTGTCCCAGTAAGTACATTATAATCTATCAACATTACTGTGGTTGTACTTTTAATTTTAAAAGTTATTTATAGGATTGCTATATGTATTGAATTACAATCCAAATAGATTGAGCTATAAAATGATGTATTACTTGTTACATGCCCTTCAAAAAACTTAACACTACAGAAATACAGAACTATTATACGTGTTTGCTAGTTATGTGTATAGTATAAAGAAGGGGTCATTGCTCATGGTCTATCCAAGCACTTATCAAATGAATCATATAGTCTTCCACAGAATAAAAACAAATACTTAATTTGTGGAAAAGTAACAGATATTCTACAAAATATTTTATAGTTGTATCACATTTAAGCCTAAATTGGTACAACAAATTTTCAATAACTGTGTATACTGTAACCTTTAGTTTGCTAACGGTTCCACTAGGAGCCAAAGTTAGTATTTTTAAAAGTTACAAGTGGTTCTATTTTGGCGCTTGAATTTGGCAACACTGAAGACTCTCTCCTTTTCTGTGTCTGCACAATGTCTTAACAATGAAGCTCTCAGGCAAGGTGTCGAAGCCTGTTTAATTGTGTGAACACTTTCACCTTAGGCCTAAGTGGCCATAAATGGCGTAAGTCCTCAAAAGTATGGCTCAGTTAGTTTATTCTCGGATTTTACAAAGGGAGTGGAATGTTTGGGTCATAAAACCACTTGGGTTCTTATAGCAGGCAAGTCGATTTTTCGAAGGAAGGGGAAAGAAACATTTCCTTCAAGCTAGTCTGCAGATTATCGTCTGAAGACTGTTGAAAGTTTGCTGTAGGACGGATGGGGGTGTCTTTCTGTCTGCTGTAAAATGGAACGTCGTGAGGCTTCGCGTGCTAAACGGGCCCGTCTGCTGTCTCCGAATCAAATACGTGAAATAGTAATGGATCTGGATAGTGACGAGGCGCAATGTGATGCGTCTAGTAAGTATGATGAAGAAGTGGAGCACGCCACCATCACCAGCTTCTACCAGTTCACAACTCCGTCCAGTCCAGATTTTTCCGCCAGCACCTCCGAGGTTGAGGACGCTGTTCAGCATGTGGCGGGTCAACAGCCACAATCCACACAATGGACACAGCCCCCATGGCCCCTCAAAGGGAAAAGAAGTGGATCAGCACCCATCACTGGAGAGTCCACACCACTTAGAGTCCTGCTGCTGTTCTTCTCGGAAATCTTTACTTTGCAGGCTGTGGAGACGAGTCGATACGACCAGGAGTACTTGCATTTGTGTGACGATGGACCTTTTCCCCAACCTGACGTGATTGAAGCGGAAATGTTGCGTTTTTGGCTGTGATATTTCAGATGGGTCACACAGTTCAAGGTAGACTGGAGGACTACTGGATGAAATTGGAGCAGCTTCGCTGTCCATTCTACTGACAAACGATGTTTCGCTGACAATACTGTCACACCCTTCGGTCTCTGCACTTCGAGGACAGTAGCAGGAACGGAGTTGACAGGACGGATGACAGCCACGACAGAATATGAAAATTATGAAACAAGCTTTTCAAAATTTTACAACCCTTCTGAACATTTGGCAGTAGACGAAATCACTGTGAAATTCAAGGGAAGGTTAATTTTCAAAGAGTACATCCCGAAACAAACGCAAAAGTTTTGACACAAAAATTTACAAACAATGTGACTCCACTGGTTATACTATGACATTGATGTGTACCTGGGTAAGGACAGACGGCAGATGACACAACACCTGACAGCAACCCACGAAACAGTGACAAATATGACGAGAAGAGTAGAGGGATACGGTTACAAACTGCACGAACAATTTCTTTTTCTCCTCTGACCTATTTAATAACTTGGTCCGGAAAACGATTTGCTGTTTTGGGACACTGAGACCACATGGAAAGGGCATGGCCAACGATATGAAAAGCACGATATAGAGACTGGAACGGGGTGACATTCGAGTAAGAACCAAGGGTGACTTGAAACTGTGGTGTGAGGGAATAGAGAGACGTGTCCATCGTGACGAACAAATATGATCCACCCAAAGAAGGAAATTTCCGGAACGAATACGGGAACGCGATAAAGCCGGCAATCGCGGCAGATCCCAGCCGTCACATGGGCCATCTTGACAAGGCAGACAGGATGGCCAGTAGCTTCACGGCCAGTCGTCGAAGGTGGAAGTGGACAAGGAAGCTCCTTTTCCACCAGTTAGACCTGGCCGTTCTCAACAGTTACATCCATCTGTCTTCATGTGGTAGGAAGAGTCACATAGATATTTTCGTCTCGCCCTTGTTTCTAGCAACATCGGCAGACTGGACACAAGCCACAACAAACACTGGTCGGGCCCAGGCACCAAGCGGCGATGTCACGTACATTAATTAAAAATACAAAATTTCATATACCAATAAAATATCGGAAATATGAAACAGAAGTTTTCAGTTATAATTTATATCTTTCTTCGGACAGATGATATTGTTCAGATGTTGCTCAAGACAAAGGATGGAGATGGTAAGCATCTTGGAAATTTCAGAAACTCAACTCACATCCATGTTTCACACTGACAGTAAAAGTGAATGAATATTAACACTAAAACACCATGAATATTACAATGCTAGGTTGGACTTACACACTGGTGAATTTGAGGTCTCCATTATTCTGGGATATAGTGCTGCATTACTTATTGATTGGTGCCCGACGTCTTGCAACAGTGTGATGGTTTCACCATCAACAGTCCAAATTTCCAGTGAAGAAACTGCATGACAGTATTCCATCATTAAAAGGAATACTACTATGCTGCATGAAAATGTTGGGCACCAATCACTAATGATGTGGCAATGGAGGCCTGAAATCTCATAATGTGAGTGAGTGAGAGAGTTATAGGCAGACAGGCAAACAAGGAAGTTATAAAAAACTACATTCCTGCATGGGTCTCGAATTCTATGGAAGATGATTACATTTACTCTTATGAGTGCTTTTAGAGACCAAAAACCTACATATGGAGGTTTAAAGGTTATGTGTAAGTAAATATGTTTTTGGAGTTTCCTTACAGTCAAATTTGTAACAGTTACAAGAGATACAACTTGCAGTAGATTAAATACATACACTGTGCAATTAGCAAATTAAGTAACATATACAACATTAACAATTTGCATGCTCTTAACATGGGCTATGTCCAGCATATCCAGTTATAATTAAGTCTTGTGTCCAATCAGTATGTCACATTACAGGCATTTAATTCAATGTCCACACACACACACACATTACAATTAAAGTGTGTATTGTTAAAGTCAAGCATTAAGAGACATTATGATTTATATTATGACGAGTTTTTAAATGATAAGACTGAGGAGGAAGTGAAAGAATGATACTTCCATTCACTATCATGACATTTCCTTAGCATGACAATGTATTGAATATGTCTTAATAACAGGATATTTTCCAAAGGCTTTTGGAGTGTGAGATGCATCATCTATACATTTAATGTCACATTTTACATGTTTTAAAATTACTAATCTTACTGAGGAAATTATCCAAGAACAAAACTCACTTTACTGGAAATAATGTCTAAACTTAACTTGGCAAGTGCTCTTCCCGTTTGGATCAGAGGGACCGATGTGAAAATATACCAGAATAGATAAGTACTCAAAAACATTTTAATCCACATACAACTTACACCAAATCATTATGTATAATTCAATGTAATTTCTTTAGTTTTTTACGCTCTCCAAAACCTCCTTTTGACACAAATTTGAAGCTGATTGTAGCAGTTAATATGTGATTTCACCTCTGGGATGTATCCAGGTAATATGTTGATATTCTTCCAACATTTTGGTGTACATTGTGAGTCAACATCTTCAAGGAGAATAAGTAAAATGTCAGAAGGGGCCAAATATATAAAAATTGCAATAGTAAAACAATAGTTGTGTGTATGAAGCACTTTACACAGGTTATATCCACCCTGACACATGAAAATGAATTGGCCTTGCTGATGGTAGAGTGGTGGGAAGTATGGGTGCTTAATATGGCTTCTGTTTAGCCAAATTCAGTATCATGTTTTGTCTCAGTGGCTACAGTAATTCAGCTTGCTGGCCTGGTGTGTCTGACGTGTCCTAAATTAATGCTGCGTGCTTCTGAATCAGTAATTCTGAAGATGATGGCAGCAAAAGGCACTTAAACACTGGAAGAACAGGTGATGCAGCTAAATTCTGAAAGCTGAAATCATATGTTAAATAGAGACCACAAAAAAAAAAAAACAATGTAATATGGCAGATATCTCTATGTTACTTTTGCTAAAATGCCAGATGGGAATAACAAATTTAAATATTAAATGCTTTGTAGGAACTGAAAGCTCTTAATGACTTTTTTTTATCAAGTAATATACTTGGTGGCTTGGTAAATGTGTCTGATAAATGATAAAACTACCCAGAAAAGGTAAATAAGTTTTGTGAGATAACACTTTGTGCTTTCATTATTCCCACATCAGGCTACTCAGGCTCAGCACAATGGTTAATGAGACTGTACAGACATATATTCTAAAATGTATGTCACATTTTTATGCATTATATAAATATCATACTTTAAGTTATATACCTAAAGATAAAATAACTTTAATGGAAAAAAAATGCACATCAAACAAGTATTTCTTCACGTGTGCTATTCATGTGCCTGCCTTAGAGAAAATTCATAACGTGTAAAGCATATGAATTTCACTGTTATTATAAGTGTGACATTGTGAGGTTCAAGAGTCTTTAACAGCTGACAAATACAGAAGCATTCCAGCAAACAGCTGAGGCAGACATGTTATTTTTTTTTTAAATAGCCTGCATTCATAAATCGAAATATTCCATACAGTCTATACAACCCTTAATCTCAGCAAATTTTGTAAACTGTCTCAAAATACTAGGTGGGATTACTAGGAATATTACTATGAGCTGCAATATGTTATTTCATTTCCAGCTGGTCATTCAAAAACGGATGTTGTAAGAGGTTATTTAACTTTCAAACAAAATAAGAGATGAAAAAAGATACAATATGGGTGCCATTTTAGTGTGATAAATCAGTTTACAGTAAATTAATATGAAACAATAAAACCAACTACTCTTAAGAGAATAAAAACAAAGTCTATAAACAACTGTCACCACGCACATACTAACCGATGTATTCCTTTGCTTACAAGTATTTAGCCACACACTGACATTATAATTAAAAAAAAAAGTACAAGTATGATTCTAAAAGAGACTCTATAACCTTCAGATATGTATCACACATGGCCTTATCCTAACTGCAGAAATCAATAATTGGAATGATACAAATTACTGAAACACACAAAAAAGAAACTACCAAATCATTGATTGCAGAGGATATACAAAATATACATTAATATAATAAATCATAACTTATAAAGAAAGACAAGATCTATGACTGGTCAATGATATAACATAAGTTGCTTTCTATGGCAGCTCAAAGAAAGAGATGTGAAGAAGCTAGCAGACAATTCTGAATGCATGTATGCGAATGTTTGTGTCTGAGTGAGTGAGTGTGTTTCTTTATTTTTTAAATCTACCATATATTATGTTTAATAAATCCTCAAAAACTTCATTAATATATATTTCAATACAATATCTTTCAATAAACGTGGTACATAACTTTGCTTTCTTTCAGTGACTCCTAAGTCAACTTTGCCATATTCAGGGGCTCAGTCAACATTCCCTACACTTGCAATGCAAGAACAGTGTACAATTAAAAGAAAATTACCAATTTCTTTTTATTTTACAATGCTGCAAATAAGCAATATTGATATTTCTGACAGAGATCAACAAAGGAATATCTAAATTTAAACCCATACAATCTGAGACAACTTCAGTGTAGTTCATACAGTACAATATCCATTCAAATGTGCATGAACTAAACCCTGGGTAAGTTAGTTGGTTACTTGAAAAAAACATGTGTCTGACATGTTTATAGAAAATAACATGTGTAAAGATTCTGAGCTTGAAAGCAAAAATGTTCTTTTCCAGATGAATTGAAATTATATTGCTCCAATGTAAATATCAGTATTTGATTTAGCATGGCCCATCAAAGACTAAAAATATTCATGTTGACATATCCATGTATGGTTTCTTTACTCTAAAATACTGTTCAGTTTTTAAGACATAGCGTAGAAAATCCTCAAATATAGAGGATAACAAATATGTTTCTTATATTTTATGAATTTTGTAAACTGGAGTTTTTAGATACAGCCATTCTACTGCAATTAGAAAGCTTTTATTTTTTAAATGACATGGTAGTAATCTGCACAGATTACCTTACAAACTTTTAAGTGAGAAATAATAAAAATTATTACTATTAACTCCACTATAATAAACAATTAATAAGCTTGCATAATTCTGATCAACAAAATTTGTTATTGGAAGGCATATGTGGCAGTGGATGTATAGATACATAGTCTCTGAACATCAGAACTAGATGACTTCAATGGTCAGCTTCACGCATCAGTCACTTTATCCTGGGGGAAAAGCCCCTGGTACCCATTGATGGAAGGATAGGTAGGCTCCAGAGCTAGTCTGGGCAGTCTGGAGAAGAAAAATCTCTTGCCTCTGCCGCGAATTTATCCAAAATTCCTCTGTCATTCAGGCTATGACATAGTTGCTATAATGGTTGGAGGTTGCTTAAATTATGACTTCACTCATATTAACCTCAGGTTTACGAACTGAAAAAAAAATTCAAATTTTGGCAAGGCCTACAATAGTTGGTTTTGGTTTTAAATAAATATTATATTTAAAATAAAGATTTGAAGCTATTTATTTATTCATCATCTCCATTTTCATCATCGTCGTCATCGTCATCATAATCTTAATCATAATCAACAACATTATGTTACAAAGTAGGATAAAAGCAGTGGATAACTTTTATTCAAACAGCCCCACAACAATTCAGAAACATACTGATGTATCATTAACACTGATCATGACGGTAGTAAGTTTCTCTGACACATCGTTACATTGCACCCACACACCATAAGTTTACATACCAGAAGGCAGGAATTTTCATAGTCTGCTCTGTCATAACCATATATCTCCAGTCACAAAAACATAAATTTTCTTTTCATGTGTGTAATAACAGTGGACATTAAATCTTTAATATTTGTTGTTATAAATATTACACATATTTATGACTTTTATCAATTTAAACAGCCTGAGTATCAATTAAAAGTGGTCAGTTTAATGCAACTTTAATGACTGTTTACAGTATAGGAAAACAGTTTGTGTCACTAATTATTCACCACAGTGGAGAGCTTTACTACTACAGGGCACTGTACAGCAAAAGGGATTTTGTGTCACTTTCAAAATATCATTCCCCTTCCTCACATTAGGTACATTTCATTTCCCCATTAGTAAATCAAACAGCATGGATCCTACCAGGTCATTCTTAATTCCGTCTCTGAAATGTGTTGTGTATTATAATTTTACACTCTTTTTCACAGTTCACAACATTTTGACACTAGCTGAGATGTATGAAGGCACATTTTTTTAACCTTCCCAAAAGTCATCAAATGAATAAACATATAAAAGCATAGGAGATGAAAACAATTAAAGTCTAATATTTTCCTATCTTTTAATCAATATATATTCAACAAGTTATTTATGAAACTTATTTAGACCATCAAGTATAATGGTTTCTGTGTGGCTGCAGTGGTATAACAGTATTATACTATAAGTATCTAGTATTTTAATGAGAGTCACAAATACAAACTTCAATAAAATTTTCCCTGCTCATGCTATGTTACATGCGAATACAGAGACAGCATTTCCCAGGAACACCATATTAAGTGACAGTTTTACTGACCACTGATCACCTGACACATAATTCAGGTAATGTGTAACCAAGTTATGAAAACATGAGATTAAAGCAGTCATTAACCAGCCCTGAACTTACAAATGAAGACAGGAATTCTGGTTTCAGGAAAAAAGCAAATAATTTCAGAATCAATTACATGACAAATTTTGGCAGGAATCTTAGAAAGAACAACAAATGAAGCCTGTATTTAATGTAACACATGAAGAATAAAACTAGAATAAATTGTTATTATAGTCACATCTTTAATTCATTAAACACATGAATTCTTGAATAAAGCTTGAAAGAACACCATTATTTACAATTCACTAAATTGTGATTTTCTTAAATCTTTATCTTGAGTGCAAAAATATTTATTCTTGCCATTGAAAAGTAATTAGTTACTAATTTTAAAGATACACTGTTCTCATTAACAGTTCATATTTGTGGTAACAGCAAAATTTTGACACATAAATAATTTCAGTAATACCAGGTCAAAAAAAAAAGATCTTAGTTGAGTCTGGTAGTACGTAAAATCTGCCCTAAAGGATCCTGAAAGGAGAAAACACTAACCAGCAACTAGTACATAAGCAGCACACTTAAAACTGATCTACATAAAGCATAAAAATTACTTAGGCATTTATATTTGCATATACACATATACTTTTTAATCACTAGGTAGCAAATTCTCAGTATTATACTGAATTATTATAATTACATACAATTAATTCAGGAGAACAAATAAGGCCAATATCAGATGACTAATTCTTTGTGAACTTTTATGTTTCATTACCAGACCAGCAGGCACACCTGTTGCAAATTACATCATTGTGTGATCTGATCTTTAAATGCCTTATATTTTGCTGAACATAGTAAAATAACTTGTGCTTTGAGATTATGTCAGTATATCATACATTTGGCTTATACTATTCTCTTCCAAGTTAACAGGCAAAAATATCAATTTGCATGGTTATTTAATTTAATTTTCTGTATTAGCCTACACACAAAGAAAAGACAGGAAAAACAGTTTAAAACAAAATAAAAATAGGACATTTGAAAATAAAAAATTACAAATTTGAAAGAGCTTAAAATTTAAAATATTTAGGAGTTGTGCTTAATGAAGATAACAATTGCCAAACAGATTTGCAAGAAATAATAAAAAATGCTAACATACTTTATGCTACAACATTTTTTTAAAAATAAAAACATATCAAAGAAACTAAAATTAAGACTAAAGAACACAACCGACAAAACGTTAACATGAACATCAGAAACCTGGATACTAACAAAGATAGACAGATAGCAAATGAACATTTTTGAAAGGAAGGTGTATAGAAGAATTTTAGGCCCAGTACATGACATTGAAAAAGAAAACTGTAGGTAATTAACCAATAAAGAAATTTATGCAAGTGTTAAAAAACTTACTATAACAGAGAAATAAGATTAAATAGATTATGTTGGTTTGGGCATGAACAGAGAATGGAAGAAAATAGAATTCCCAAAACAGTATTATATATGAATTTGGGAACAAGAAGATTGAGAGGTAGACCAAGAAACAGATGGCAAGATGAAGTAAGGGAGGATGGAAGAATAGTTGGTGGAGAAAGGTGGCAGGAAAAAGTACATAACAGGAAGGAATGGAAGAAGCTCATGAGAGCGGCAAGGAATCATCAAATTCTGCACATGCCAATGGAATGAATGTAATGTATATTAGCCTACACAACATCATGGACATTTCAAATTGTAATACGCAGAACATTACAATAAGTGTGATAGAATAATTTAAACTGGGAAATTCAACCTGAGATAAATAAATAAATAAATAAATACATAATAATAAAGGAACATGTACTGCAGTGCCAGAAATGTCTAATTGGTGATGACAGTGTGGTTGAGGAAAAGGGAGGAAGGGGAGAAATTATTGGGAGTGTTTTACCAATAGTAGTGCCAGATTTTTTGCATCATACTTTGAGAGTTCATTTCAAATTGCGTAAGTGTAAATTTCAGACTACATAAACCGAAAACTATCTGTGTGGTATAATTTCAATTGACCTTGTAATAAATCCACCTTTCCTGAAGCAAATTTCTTTGTCTGAAATTCTACAGGAGGAACTGAATACTTATGTTGAAACTGTAAGCATAACACACACTTGTACAGGGTTTATATCTATATCACACTCAGTGACAGTGTTGTGTTTCATGATTTCTATATTTGAGAAAATAGTTCCATACAGTTTGTGGATATGAAGTACAGTAATTAGGGCAGAGAAACTTGTGGGATAGAAGAAACATTGAGGATGCAGAAAATGACCTGGACACAATTAGAAATATTACAAAATATAATAAATACAAGATTATGATATTTTGCAGTGACCTACAGGAATGTAACATGCAATTTTATCAGTGTTGAAAATCACAATTAATGATTCCACTATTTTAAAATTAGATCTGTACTATTAACACTGTAATTCCACTATTCTTAGCTAAATAGAAATAAATATTTAAAATATAATGGTACTGTTACCTTAGACAAAACAATCTGTCAAATTTAATTACAACAGATGTACATTACCCCCATTATCCAATTCAGTGACACAAAGTTCCTGACTAGTTGCAGAACAATGTCCAACCCTGCTTTTGTAGTAGCCACGGAACAAAACCATGTACCTCAAACTGAGGACGGGGAATAACTTTGTGTTAAGGCTGTAATGAAAAGCCATTCAGTACAATGCAAATGATAAAGTTTCCATGAACTAATATTCATAGATCAGGTGGCAGAGGGTCCCTTGTGTGGTGGTTTGAGACAGAAGAGACTTGTCCACAAGTACTTGATATTGTTGGGACAGCAGCTTTATTGATGGTGGCAGTGTCATGTGCTGCTGCTGTGAGCCGACTGCTTTGAGAAGAGGTTTGGCATGTCGAGGTGCCTGCAGAGTTTCTGACAAAATTCCCCAAGCCCTTCATTAAACTTGATGCAGAGGGCAATGTAAAACTTGAAGCTCGACGTTCAAGAGTAATGTTTCCACTTGATGCACTACGATTCCTTGAGTGTTCACCAGAGTTCATCTTGGTTTTCTGAGCTCTGTCAGGGGTTTCCTCTAGTGAGCGGGCAATTAGAAGTTCATGTCTTTGAGTGGTACCTGAAAATAATCGATTTTTTAGGAGACTTGTCCTATGTAGAAGATTTTCAATGCTTCCCCCACCACTGGTTCCTCGTTGTTTGGAAAGTCTCTGTTTATTTAGTGACGATGAAAGAGATGGTGAACGGAATTCTGATTTGGGACGTGTGATTGGAAGGAATGTTCTTTCATCTGAGTAAGTGTTGTCTGAGTCAAGACTGTATGCTCGTGCAGCAGCTCGCACTCTGCGGTCCTTAGCTACCAGAACTTGCTCCAGTATGTCCAACTCAGAACTGGTCAGATGTGTAAGATCACTCTCGCTGACAGCAACTTTTAAGTCTCGCACTTCTTCCTCCAAGCGGCTGATACCTTCTCTCCTTTCCAGTTCCCGAGCCAACATCTGAACCTGCACAGGTAAAAAAAAAATTATTAAAAGCATAGGTGGAAAACCCAGTGTTATGAAACGCAGGAGTTTGGAGTATGGAGTATTGTGCATGGAGGAAAGCTCAGCAATAACTTGTTCTCATGTACAAGGATTTTCAACTGCCTCAAAGCACTAAAATTTTACCATAAATTGAATGAAAATTATTTTTTGTTCTGTAAACACAACTGTCACGTCTTTATTAGTAAATAATACTTGTTTACTAATACAGCTGTGTTGATGGAATAAAAAACGCTTCTTGTTCAATGCAGTAAGCACAACAGGTTGCCAAATACCAAACTAACTGTAAATTTTAGAAAATTAATTTTGTAAACTATTACATCATTATCAATCATAAAGGTATATTTACGCAGAAAAGATATCATAAGGAGGTTACTTCAAGGATATCAAAGAACTTTTATTAATATGTAATTTATGGCATTTAATTTCCCAAGTCAGATACTTCCTGCTCCCCGTTTTGTATCTATCAGCACTAGTTAGTACAAACTGAAGCATTCCGGTGTATTTAGGGTTGGCTTTCAGAGGGATAAGGGAGTGAAGGATAATTTGTGCATGGGGGACCAAATGCTGAAATTTTTAGACCGTGTTCAGTACTGCAGGAACACAACTGTGTTTCAGGTAAAGTAAGAGCTACTATTTAGACCTCGTGATATAGTCAGTAACCTGTGGTATGCAACACTGCTAGTTCAGGGCCAGTTACCTTTGCAGATATGTAGATATGTAAAAGCTCTCCAAACAAATTTTGTGATTTTATTAATTTACTTCACTGATCAGGGGCTGGAACAGTGTGGACAGTATACTGATTAGGCTACAGGCTAGACGGTCTGGGATTTAAATCCCGGGAGGGGCAAGATAATTTTCTCTTCCCCAAAATGTCAGTCGAAGTCTGAGGTCCGCCCAGCCCCCTATTCAGTTGGTACCGGAGTTCTTTCCTAGGTATAAAGTGGCTGGGGCATGATGTAGTCTCCATGGTTTGCACAGGTACAACCTTACATTTACTGGTCATCACTGACCTAGATGTTCAATGAATTTAAATGAGAATGTACTGTTTTGAAGTCACTGCATACTATGGATATTACACAGCATAAAGATGTAAACTGCTTTGCTTCTTGTAAGTTTTTAAATAGTCACAGAATGGAGAATGTTTAAAATGAAAGTTACATAAGCTAAAGAGTCCATTTAGCAAAAGATCATACCTGAAAGGTTTCTTAAGTTTCCCATTTTTCCACGATATTTCTCTATCAAAATTCTGGATCCAATTCTAATCTCTTCCTCTACCTTTGTAGGCCAAAATAGTCCACAATATGCAATATTTTAAAAGTTTCAAATTATTTTGTGCATCTTAGCTGCAATTACTTCTCTCAGCCCCTGCTTTTCATATATTTTAATTTATGTTTTACAGTAACTAGACTATGGGTTGGAAGATCCAGTGTTCAGTTCTGGGCAGGGTCAAGAGATTCCTCTCTTCTCCAAACTGCCCTGCCTTCTGCATGCCCCAACCAAACTCATGTTGAATGGATACCAGGGGATTTTTCTGGGAGGTAAATTAGCTGGGGCAAGAAGTTAACCACTCATCTCCATCTAGTAACTTTACTGCAACTATACACTTTCATGACATGAAGAGGGACGATTTTACCTTCTATCTTTACTCAAAAAAATAGGTGGTTATATTTTACATATATATAAATCATGTGGCAAGATACTGTACAAATTTAACGTTGTTAATCTCCATATAATATATATTTCTCCATATAATATAAATAAGAGTCTGTGAAAGGTTCAGAACCATATTACTGGGACAAGAGCCAATACTTCCTAATAGCACTTATAAGACTAATAGCACTTACAAGACTGATCATGGGAAGGCTTCTTCAGCACCAGAAAGCATCACTTGTATTCTGAAGGTATATATTTTGAATATGGCTGTATTGATTGAGATCTACATAGTGCACATTAATTTCTTTTTTATGTATCATAAGTTAAAAAAAGAGCATAACTGAAAGGTGTGGGAGTGTGACCACCCTGGCACTGAAACAAATGATTTTGCTGCACCTCAATCAGTTGGTAAATGAGCAATCTAGCAGGTTAAATAGACTGCATTAGTTAATTCAACTCTATAGGGCTCTGAAGATGGTATACAACTTAGTAAAATAATCTTCTTCTTTTAGACTTTGTCCATTTGTCTCGGAAGCTGGCTATGCTTCGGTATGAAATTTAAATGATAGGAAGCAACTAAATTGGTTGATCCCTTATAAAGAAAAAGTTACTCTGGAGTTACTGGGCACCACAGTCAAGTAAACGTGTTCAGATGTGCACTTAAGACCAGATCCTGCCAATGGGTTGTAACAGGTGAAGAGTTATTACAAGATTAAAAATTAACAAGATGACTCAGAAATAAAAAAGACCAAACACACATTAAAAATCATAAAAAGATTAATGAACTCAGACTGATCACACTATTAGTCAGCTGAGTGAGACCTTTATCATTACGATTCAATAAACAAGGTTTGAAATGGCATTATAAACAACTATAGACAGGTTGAACTATGCTACTATAAAAATTCCCCATGATAATTTTTAAATCCTCCCTCTTAAGAGTTATGCAACTTACCTCCCAGTTTTGGTTATGTCCAGGACTATGCAAATCATCATCTGCAGCAAAGGCATCATCATCATCATTACTTGAATCACCTGATGATGATGAGGATGATGATGATGACGACGATGATGATGAAGTTTCAGAACCAAGGTCCAAAGCAACACAGTCCCTTGGCATGTCAGTACCATTTTGCTCCCCATCCTCAGCACTCCACATGTGTTGTGGAATGATTGAACATGGCAGATCTAACAACTCTTGTGCTTCCTCTTCAGAATTATCCTCCCATGAATGATGAAATGGCCGCCGATGTCGTAATGTGCCATACAATGGTGAGTTTATGCACTCGTATGGTGCTTTATCCACCACAGTCTGCTCTTGAGCTGCTAAAGCACTGTTGCCATTCTCCTCTTCAAGTACATCGTCTGGTAATGTCGGTGGAGGAGACATTAGAACTGTGTCTACCGAGTCTCCACGCTGTAAATACAAGACCCTATAAACTGAGAACCGTGGCTTGAAAAATACAGTTACTTGCTTGCCCACGGAAAAAAAGTCTGTAAAGCTGCCTTTTGGTGTACTTTGCTTCAATTTTTCTATCCATTTAATTTATGTCAATATGTAGGCAATAATTTTCTGTTTTCTCTTATATCAATAACACACATTTATTCATAATTTAAGAGTCTTGATAACGAAATATGGAAATGTAGGGATGTAGATGGAAAAACAGAAATTACAACTAAAATAAAGTAACTGGAGAGTTTTAGGGACTTTAGAAAAAGATTAAAGATGATTGCACTGGATCATCCAGTTTAGTTGTTAAATGAGTTTTTTATGTTTGAAGAAGATAACAGAACCAATTATTAATAACACAAGTAAAACAAGATGAAAACAGGATTTCTATTTCATTGTAAATATTTCTATTGTGTAATTAGATTAGTTTATTTGAATAATTAATCACACTTGTGTATTTTAACAATGATTCTTATAGGTTTGTTTACTGAACTTAAGTAATTGTTGTAAAACGTTGGTGAATCTTTATTTCTTTCCTGCCTTATGCTTTGTTTGACTTTTCCAAGTGCTATACATGTAGCAAAAGGATGATAAAAAATCTGTAGTTATGTTAATTTCATGGTATTTGATAAAGAATACAAAAGGAATTAAATATATAAATACTTGATGCATCACTACATTGTGTACTGGTTTGTGTGTTCTGTTGTTTTTATGACCACCTTGCCATGTTTAGTTTCAAACACCTTGTCTAATACTGAAAATGAATCGACACTCACCATGAATGGTTGGTCTGACCCATCGTCTGTGTCTGATAAATCTCTATCATCATCATCATCATCATCATCACCACCATCAGGACCCCCTTCTGTGCATTCAGGATGCTGCAGAATAATATTAATGCAAATTTTACGAATACATATCTCAATATATAATACATATCTCAATATATAATACACTTCTTGCGGATTAATGTATAAACAGCAAATTCTATGCAGACAGACAGACATACAGACAGACATGACAAAACTAATAGTTGGTTTTCACACCTAGTGAAGGCGCCTACAATGCACATCCATTGCACCTCTAAACTACAGGCGTGCCATGTAATATTGACATTTGATGCTTTGCCATGTGGATAAATACATCATAATTCATTCAATAATACACAATAACACAGCTCATTACAATGTAATAGCATTGTCTCAATATTTCTGTCACATTTCTGCATGAAAATTTTTGGTTTTCCTCAGTTCATCCTAGGAAGTGCTGAGACAGAACCTTGAAAAAGATCATGATGTACTTTTTTTTTTGAGGTGTGATTTTGGGGTACTCCTTCAGTATCCTTGCCTATTCATAACTTACCATAACTTGCCTTCTGATGCTACAACTTAAGCAGCAGACAAAGTAATTTGAAGTAAAAGAAATCATGATAAACTTCAGAATTTTCACCTTGGTGAGTGCTGCTAACAGACCAGTTGCCACATAGTGATAAGCGAGAGGTTTTCTGTGTTGTTAGTCCACTCATTGCCTTTGTGACACACATCTCGAAGTAATACACACTGGACTGCGAGCGCAGTGATTGTAGTTTGCAGTGTGATATCAAAATAACTGAAGCTCAACCTGCTTCCAGTTTTCTGCCCTCACAGTACATTCCTTCCTTTGCTGTGATTATTCCTTCTCTTGTCAATTTAACTCTCTTGTTTTCTTCTTTATTTATTATTTAAGTTCAAATTCATTTGTCTGCAAAGCCAAGTTATCTGAAGCATTTTGTATGTCTGTTTGGGCTGTGGTAGAGTCTGTCTGCACAAATACTGCTGCTGTGAGCTGTGAATTTTGGGACTTCACAACTTTGGCTGTAGAAACATTGAATAATGCCAGGTGCAAGCATTCACTCTGCACTTCATTCACATGCACAACAGTCAAGTAGATATTAATACTATTATGAATTAACCCAGTTTTTGTACTTTATAATTTTCTGCCTTCAACCATACCAGTATGGTGGGTGAGAAAATTCTGATGTGGAACAGAGACTAATGCCATTAGATGCTGTAATGTGTACGTTTATTTGACAACAGACTTAAAAACAAAATATACCTCTGACATATGTAAAATAAAAACAGGACAGCCATAAAAAAATATGTTATTTAATTTTCTGGATGGAAAATAACATCTGGTGAAATTGTGTATGTAGACAAATCATAAACATACCCACTTTAATTCTGCAAGAAATTTATCGTGTGTTAAAAATCGCAAATATGGTGGCCATGTAAGACTCCAATGATGTGGTTATGTGTTATTTATCCAGTCCATATAACAACATGGTTGAAAAATCAAGACTATTTGATCTAAATTAAGTACAAACCTCCAGTTCATGTATTCGCTTCTGTAGTTGACAGATTATTTCATCTCGCCGTTTCACTTCCAGTTCTAGGGAGTGGAACTGCGACTGGAACTTATTCTGGATGTCTTCCTGCAAGTAAAAATTGTAGCGTGTATTACTTCATAAGATTTCTACTCCATCAGTGAACTGCATTTTAAACTTTAAATACTGCCAAGGACAGAAGGGTTTTTACATTTATAGTCTTTCCTGCTGTAGCTGAACTCACCAAGTGCCCTTGGATAACTTGCTTGAAGCCTGCAATGACCTCGTTGAAATATTCTTCTTCAAGATTCATGTGTGATGGCAGGAAAAGTGAGGGACGAAAGGAATTCTTGTCATTTGCAGGCAAGGGTATCTGGTGAGGATGCTGCACAAGGAAAGAGACAGGTGACTTCTTCTTGAAAGCTGATTCTTTTGTGTCTGTTGGTACTTTGGGTGTGTTGACTGCTGGTGGTACTTCTGATGGCTCACTTGTAATAATGGGCAGTGGTGACATAGAACTAATTGTTGATGATATGGTGGCAGATGACACTACAGAACGCAATGTTGTAGTTACAGCCATAGTCACTGGAGGTGTAAGGGTGGGGATTGTTTCATGGTGAGGTACAGGTGTTGTATGAAACTCTGCGGATGATGTTGATACGACTGTCGATGGTGTGACAGTAGTCGATACAGAACTGGTACATGTTGCTATGCTTGAGGATTGGAATGCACTTACATTTTGATCATCTGATGCAATAGGAAAAGGAAAGAGGCTTCCAGTGTGTTCTTGTGTAAGTTTAGATGGTGTTGTGGCAATAGCTGGAGGGGATTGAAGTGTGTCACGGTTAAATGTCACACTCTTAGTCAGCTTGCTGTGACGTGCTGCATAGCCTTCAATGGTCTGTGCCCTCATCAATTTGTGCATATCCACAGCTGATGGTTTAGCTGTTGGTTGGTCTGTGGTTATTCCCATGGCTGAAGATGGTTGAGGCTGTTCACCACTTAAGGTGGTTGCTTTGGTGTCTTCTGAACTCACAGAGAAGAGAGAAGTTGCAGACAGTTTCTTCAGAATGCTCTTCAGATTACGTCGCTCCATAGTTTCGTTGCTTTCCGGAGATGTTAGTGACTGAGATGGTTCACTTGCTGGTAATGCTGGTAGCTCTGTTGGCCGCTGTTGAGAAGTTGTAGTTCTCTCATTTTCATTATCCTTCCTGTTTGTCTGTGAGCCAGTCCGGCTAAAAGAATCCTTACAGATTTGCTGGCATCTTACATATTGCATAGCACTAGCTTCTGAGTGACTTCTTGTCAGATTCATTGGATCTATAGGGTATTCCCCGGAATCCCCACTACCACCTGCAGCACCTGACACAGCATTACTGCTGTCCAAACTTGAACTACGCATGAGCACATGAGCAACTTTTTGTTCCAACTCGGCCAACTTTTGGCGTTCATTAAGGATTTTCAATTTCTTAACAAATGGTAACCCAGAATATTCAGGAGAGAGGTCATCAATGGACATGTAGAATTTTGTATCTTGTTGCAAGCGAAGGAGGTTTGGCTTTGGCTGCCTTTTGGGTGAAGATACTGTTGGGGTGTCTGCTGCTGTTAGTTCAGGTGAATCCATGAGCTTTACTGATGGCTGGGATACTGCCTCCTCTGTTGCACGTGCAGATGAAGCAGTCTCCTCAGAATTCATGGAAATTTGGTCTTCTACTTCCTCACCAGGAGTAAGGGCAGTCTCTTCTGTTAGCTTGTTGTCTGCACTATCCTCTCTCTCCCATTGAGCAAGTACATGGAATTCTTCATTCTTGAGCTTGTCCTGAACTATGGAAGCTTGTGAAATGGTAGATTGTTGTCCTTGGTCCTCAACGGCAAGTTCAGTCACTTTCTGCTTAAACAAAGAAACACTTTTGTCATTGATTACTTCACTTACTTTAACAGCTGATGAAGGTTTGGAAGGAACAGACTCATTGTCACCACTATCACACACTGTTATCACTTTCGTTTCATCACCAGAGGCTGTCCCAACTGAGATAAAATTTGAATTCTGTTTTTCTTTGGATTCAGATTGTGAAATGTCACTGGAATGCATTTCATTAGATGAAGGTGGATGGTCATGAGCAGAGGTGGAAATTGGCACTGTTACAGAAGATTCTTTAGACAATTCTTTTGAGTTCTGTGATGATAATATGGAAGCTTTCTTTAAAAGACTCCATGAATGCTGCTTTTTTAATACTTCCGTAGAACTATTGGAACTGTCACTGTCACCTTTTGCATTTGAATGAGCACAAACTTTGGGGAGAGAAACAACTGTTCCTGTTGTTGATGATGACGGTAGAACACACTCCTTCTGTGTTAGTAGCTTCAATTTATCACGAAGAAGTGGAACTTTCGCAGTGACAGGCAGGCAGGGATCAGCACTACTTGACAAACTAGTATCCGATGTTTGGTGAGGAGTTACACCACCACTTGAACCACTGGATTGTTTCACAACTGATGGACTTGAAGTATCTTTATGTGTTATGGACACAAGCCTATTGAGAAGAGATGGTTTCCTATTTGCTAGTGATGATTCATCTTCTGAATGTTCCTTGCTGGATGAAGAATGTCTCGAATCATCACTAATGCTCTCCTTCACTTTGCTACCAGGAGGAGACACTGTTAACTGCACTGACTTAATTTCATCCTCCTGCTGCATTTTTACTGTTTTTGCTAGAACATCTGCAGTAACTGCAGCAGTTGCCTGCATTGTGAGTCTTTCATGATCTTCTTTTTGTTTGAGCAAACGAAGTCTCTGGATTAGTGGCAATCCAGCACCAATCACTTCTTCTGCCTGTGGTTCCTCTTGCGGAGGCTGAAGTCTGACAGCTGGAGGTGAAAGTGGGCCAGGTGCAGGTGGGGGCGAAGATGGAGTTAACAAGTGCTTCCACCTTTCTTCTCGGTCTTGTTTCTCCTTCAGCAGACGCAAGCGGTGAAGCAAGGGCAAACCTTCTCCTAGCTTGGCTGTAGGCGCAGAAGGTGATTGTTCTTCCAGTGATTCTTCTTGTGAGTAGTTCTCATCACTGCGAACCCTGGACATTCTACGTAGAACACCCTTTCCAGATGGCCCAGGAGATGATACATTCCCAGTTTCGACAGAGCCAGGGTGTAGTGGTTGAAGTTCCACTGCCTCATCCCTCATTCTGTACATAACATTCGTACCAATTATTATTTTTGCAATCATTCTTAACGAATTAATGTATAATGTATAGCACTGACTTGAACAATAAGGAAAGCAAATGTGTCTTCATGATTTTCCTTAGTTTCCTATTATTATTTCAAATATTTTACTTTAAACACAATCCAAGTCACAGATGAACAGGAAAATATACTCATCACAAGAATACAGGGGGGTATTTTGACTCAAGTTTGAGACATTTTATGTGAGCATATTATCAGAGGGTGGGCCGGGTAGCGTAGTCGGTATGGCGACTGGTTACGGTCTGGACGGTCCGGGGATCGAATCCCGGTGGGGCGAGATTTTTCCGCACCTGCCCAGACGGGTCCTGGGGTCCGGCCAGCCTCCTGTACAATGGTACCGGGTCTTTCCTGGGGTAAAGTGCGGCCGGGGCGTGACGCTGACCTCTAGTGCAGCGGTCAAGAAAGAGTAGAGCTATACATCTACTCCCCTATGGTCCATACGGCCTGTACAGAGCCTCAGTGCTTGTACGAGGGTGCACTTTACCTTATCCTTTTAAATTATCAGAGGAGTCGATCCCGGTGGCTGTGCGGTCTCAGGCATGATCTGTGGCCACTGAATTACTGGTATCTCGGGTTCGAATTCAGCTGAGTACATGGGTGTCCATTTCTTGTGTTTGTTGCGTAGGAAATGGCCTCTGTGATAAGGCGACCACTCATACAGAGGAATCTTACTGGGTGTGTGTGTTTCTATCTGTGTACAATCTAGAAACCTCAAAAGAAGGTAGGCTAGGCCCGAACTGGGCTGCTGTGTCACAGAAATATAAATATGAGAGGTGTAGATTCCGGTCTCTTTAAGTGACATTACAATTCATTTCTTGGTAACTGTCACAGTACAAACCGAATTATGTTCAGTGATTAAATCAGTCTAAAAATTACGAAATCAAAGATTCTAACCCACAATATATTCCATTTAAAATAAAGAGTTAAATCATCTGAAGGCACGGTATGAGGGGCAGAAATGCATATAATTCATCCTCATCTGCTTGTGATATACTCTACCCCCACAGAAAAGGTAATGACGACAGAGTCCCAGCAATATAACTGTTTCATCAGGACTGGAGGAAATGCCATCCCAAAACACGCCTGTCCAGAGGCTAAAGTGAGCAATTCTATCACTGGACTTACCCTACAACATGTAAACATAATACCTTGTAACAGAATACCCAGGTTAATAAAAACTACACAACAAAAGGCAGAAGGAACCAGGGAAGACCAGTGAATGGAGTTCTGGATGTGTGGCATCGGAACGGGTCAACAAGTGGCTCAAATCCACGACAGCTATATGAGGATGAAAATGATGACAACGATGATTTTAAAGGCAGAAATTACCTGGCTCCACGCCTGCTTTTACGTAAGACATTCTTCAGACCTTTGACGTCACTCCTAAGCTTCTCTACGATGCGTTTACTCGCTCTGCTGTCAAGATCAGCACCTGCCACACCATCCTTAACAGCGGAACAGCTGGTTCCCTTCCCATTAGAATGACCTGAGGGCTTCATTCTTGACATATTGCGTGCCTCCATCAGACGCTTGCGGCCCAGGCTCTGCAGTATTTCCTGTGCTTCTGGATAATCTTTCATAGCTGCCAGCACATCCTCACGAGAGAGACTGAAGAGCTCTGAATACCCCACCGATCTCACATCTGCAGTGCGCCTGAAGCAGAAGGACATGTTCTAATGCTGTACTTACTTCATATGCAGAAACAGACTGGTGTGATGCATGGCACAGGGTCTTCTTCAATTGCTGATATATATTAAGCTTTGCGATAACTTTCATGTCTTTATTTAGTGAAACTGAAAATGGGTGCACTACCTTCTTTAGGAAAGCCCAATATTTCTTCCTACCCTGAGCAGCTAATTAAACCCACACCTTCTAATAGTGGGCCATGAAGCTCAGTCGGTATAGCGACTGACTACTGACTGCACGGTCCGGGATCGACCCAGCCTCCTATAAAATGGGTACCGGGTCTTTCCCGGGGGTAAAATGTGGCCGTGGCGTGCTGCTGACCACTCACCACTCACCCCCTTCTAGTACCGTGGTCATGGAAGAGTAGAGCTATACCTCTACCCACCCTCTGGGCCACACCGGGCCTGTAACGGGATCACTTTACCTTTTACACTTTCTAATAACACACCTGAAACAACCATTTTATTATAATTCTTTAATCAACATTTAGCCTTTGAAATTTCTTATCAAAAGTAATACACATTTTATCGAAATTTGAATATCATCTTCAGTGAAAGTAAAGGAACTTCAATATTTGACAGTTGTTTGAATTTATGGCTGAAACTTAAATGATCACAGATAAACTGTGTCTAAATAAACAGGGCGAAATCTACTGGCGGTTTTGTGCTTAATATGATTAGTGTAAAATTTCCAGACACATTAAAGGTTTGCGACTAACAAAATATTTTCAGTCAGTCTTCCTGTAAAAAAAAGTTCTTGAAAAAGACAACACCACTATAAATACTTTACACATTTTTATGTGCAATAAATGTAGGATTTTTTTTTTATTTTCGTTGTTACTCCGTGCACGTTGTTGAGTCACTCAATAATTATACCAACTACTGCACATATATAACATTTAAATTTACATATTAAAAAATTAAAAACGCTCCGACATGTTTCGGTCCTAGGACTATCATCTGGGAGCCATATCGTCCTTGCTAAAGTCACACTATAAAAAGTCACATTAATTTCGCTGTACCGGTTGAGTATTGTGGCAGCATGCCGTGTTGTGTAATGTTATGTTGCGGGCACTCTTCGCAACGTAACATTACACAACATGCCATGCTGCCACAATACTCAACTGGTACAGCGAAATTAATGTGACTTTTTATAGTGTGACTTTAGCAAGGACGATATGGCTCCCAGATGATAGTCCTAGGACCGAAACATGTCGGAGCGTTTTTAACGTTTTAATGTGTACATTTTTATAAATTTTATATATATGTGCAGTAGTTGGTATAATAATTGAGTAAATATATGATGATTTACATCCTACAATAGATGAGAAGTGCATAATATTGTAGCAAGCCTTTCAATGTAGAACACAAATTTGCATGAAACGATTTTAGTGAACTATCTGACAGATTATGAACTTACTTATTCAGTCCATCCAAGTTGAGGATTCCAATTTCTCCAAAGAAATCTCCAGCTTTCATCGTAGTAAGAACCCTCCCAGTCTCACTGAAGAAAGGAAATACATGTCCAATAAGACAATTGTACAAAATGAATATGGCACGATACTTATATACGGTATTTGGAAAATATTTCCTGAGGTACTGAAGGTTTATACAAGGCCTGAAAGTCTCTTCCTCTAAATGCAACTGCTACTGTAGCCTTCTCTCTCTCTCCCTAATTATTATCTGTTTTGGCTCAAATGTGATTCACCATATTTACAGTGCACGAAATCAAAACAAAATACCTTAAAGTGAAACTTATGTGAAATTAATAATCCACAACACTATGATTGAATGATCAGGTTCATGGGACAAAATTTCTGTTTTTTTTATGGCGTGATGGTCGCTAGTGGGCCAGGACCTCCTCGTTATCAATGGTTCACGACCACACTCAGACACACCACAATTTGTAGGACTCCTCTGGACGGGTGATCAGCCCGACGCAGAGATCTGTACTTGACAACACACGACATTCACAAGAGACAGCCATCCGTGCCCCCGGCGGGATTTGAACCCGCAATCCCAGCAAGCGAGCGGCTGTCGACCCACGTCTTAGATTGCGACCACTAGGGACAGCACAAAGTTCCTGGTATTATTACGAAAACATTATCCATATTTGTGAATAAAGCACCAAGGTTCGAAGGCTTGGCTTGTGACAGCTTCAAATATATGTAAAGGTATAAAGTTTCATCATCCTACAGAATCAGTAAGATACAAAACAAAGAGAATTAATCACACGAGTATATGCTTCCTGTTTCACTGAAGTTTGGTTAATGCTTTTTTATTAACAGATCAATTAATAACATGAATTTCTGTGTGATTACCTCAGCAGAGGGGCAAATTCTAGCTACAGCAGGTTTATTCCACAAAGTTATATAATTCTTTAAATTTACTGTTTAGAAATAAAATACATCTGTAACTTAAGAGTCTGTTTCCACCTCTGTAATCCTCACACTGAAAATTCTCGTATATAACAATACCACAAAATCTTTTAACAATGGTTAAACATATGAAACATCATTATTATGTACCGGGACTTTTCATTATCGTTGGACACACTCAAAATGTTTACATCTGAAGATAAAACCAGACTGATTTCCAAGCGTTGCTGAGTGTTTGTGTTAGGTGATAAAGAAAAAAGTCCCAGTACCTATTAGTAACGTTTCGTATATAACAGTTACAAATCTGTGTGATTATCGACTACAAAATATTAAGCGTCATCAAAGCGGTGACGTAACATTTGCCCTATCCCCTAGTTTATTAGAATTGAAATGTTTAATTGCAGAGTGAGATGCCTGGAGGAAGTGGAGGAGAATTTGAGCAGACGAAGGTTATGTGATGGCTTCAGAAGGCAGTTGATAGGGAAGAATGGGCGCCCTTAATTAAGGAGGCCAGGGCTCTCAGAGAGCCAGAGAGTCAAGAAGTAAGTATTTAAACAAGAAATGTTTAAATATTTGATAATAAATAATCTTAATGAAAGTAAGTTTGTGTTTACAATTTTATGTGTCTGGATGACAATTTTTGAGTGTCGTGTGTTTTAGGAACTAGTCACAATGAGGAGGCCCTGGCCCTGGCCCACTAGTGGGTCGTTGCACCATTGAAAAAAAAATGTTGACTGGGCAATCCAACAATTTGCTGATAATCACCTTATTAAGTCTATGGTACCACCAGTAATGGTAGCAATTCCATAACCTGCAGATAGTTACCTTATTACCTCTAGGATACCATCAACAACTGTACTAACCATAACCTGCATATAGTTACCTTATTACCTCTATGATACCATCAACAACTGTACCAACCATAACCTGCAGATAGTTACCTTATTACCTCTAGGATACCATCAACAACTGTACCAACCATAACCTGCAGATAGTTACCTTATTATCTCTAGGATACCATCAGCAACTGTACTAACCATAACCTGCAGATAGTTACCTTATTACCTCTAGGATACCATCAACAACTGTACCAACCATAACCTGCAGATAGTTACCTTATTACCTCTAGGATACCATCAGCAATAATGAACATTTCTCGCGCAACTTCTCCCTTTCTGCAAATCAAATCTCCAGGGGTGAAAATGTAAGCTTTCATTTTGAGCACTAGATCATGGAGAAACTCCGGCTGACACTCTTGGAATATGGTCACCTGAAATAGAACACAAATGAAACATTTCATATTGATTTTATCTTATCTGTAAGGTATATATATATATATATATTACAGGCATAGGGCAGAAAATACGTGTCAGATATCTGCCCTTATTTTTGCGCCCACGACATGGTGCACCTCTCTGTAACAATGTTAGGTATTCTGCAATAACTCACCTTCTTAAGGACACTGAGATTTACATGTAATGCCAGTTCAGTCTTCAGTTTGTCAGGTAAGAGGCCCAGAGCTGTATTAATGTCTCCACCTCCCTGAATACGACCCCTTTAAAAGGAAAACAATCAGAAGAGTCAGTTTCAAGTTCAAATGATGTTTTTTGTGATTACACAAATTTATTTAATCTTTCACTCTAGGGGGCGTAAAAACAAAGAGAAAAAGAGAGGGTTTTATCCACTAAATTAGAGGCATAATGTTACTTTCAGTTATGAGAATTTATTATTATTCTTCAACATGGAGAACTTTACGCCATTTTTAGCCCATTGTCTTTCGTTATGCGAAACAATATGCAAAATCTTAAAACTACTGAATTATACCAGGAAAGAGGAATCGCCCGTAACATACATTCACGAAAGGTGCAGACAGCAGTATCTGTTTGATAAATGCCCGTCGCTATATGTACAGTCTTGAACTCCCGGTGTTGGACAGAATGACCGTCTGAAACATGTAGACTGTCGCTGAATAAAGAGAGACCAACTTGATGTCACTTGCTTTATTATTTCATTATTTAATGCTCAACATGTTTCGGATGTTAGTACATCCATCCTCAGGAGCTTGCGACATATTTGTTGAGTTATTCCATGGGTTGTATTGCTCTGGTTCGTGCTTCAGCCTGCATCTGGATACCACACCACCTCAGCCGACCCACACTGTAACATCAACACACATCGAACCAGAGCAATACAACCCATGAAATTACTCAACAAATAAGTCGCAAGCTCCTGAGGATGGATGTATTAACATCTGAAACATGTTGAGTATTAAACAATGAAATAATAAAACAAGTGACATCACGTTGGTCTCTCTTTATTCAACTATCAAGATGATGCACGGCCCAATAAACATAAGTAGACTGTCATTCCAAAATAAAATAAATTTGATAAATTAGTGCATCCGGTTGGTTTTACTGTAGAAATGGTATTACGATGTACGGCCATATGAACGTCAAAGATGAATATATCATTTACGTGGGAGAACCATGCAGTATGAACCATATAACAAGACGGATGGAAGAATGTAATAGTGTAATTTACACTGTGGACTTCAGGATTTTAACACCGTGCAGTCTAGCAATTGTGCACCAACATCTGACACACATGTCCACATCTGCATTAATCACCAGCTACAGTATTTAGAGGTAAATGTAAAGAAATCCCTGTACAGGCCTATTACAGACCCAGAGGGTTCCAGGAGGTTGAGGGGCCCAGATTTAGAGACTGTCGTCACATAAAAATTGGTAAGGTTGTCAGCCCTACGCATCAACCGCCTTTACCGTCAGGTTCCATAAAAGGCGGGAAATTTCTTTACTAGCTGAAAACCAATTGGTTTCTCACGGACTCTGCTCCATGGAGTTAGTAAGTAAAGAAGTCAGAATGCTACTTAACGTTGCCACTTGCTGATACTATACAGCGCCTGTGATAGATGGGTATAGAGCTTTTGCAGAATGATAATGACAGAGGAAACCAAATTACTCGGAAAAAAGACTGTCCCAATAACACTTTCATCATCATCATCATCATCATCATCATCATCATATATCTGTCATGGAGTTGGGCCACTTGTTGACCCGTTCCGGTCTCACGTATACAGAAGTCTCTTCAAAGGTCTACCTTGATTCCTTCTGCCAGTTGGGTAGTATTTCATTACCCTGGGTAATCTATTTCGAAGCATTCTATTTACATGTTGTATCCAGCTTCTCCTATATTCCAGCAATTTATCCAAAATTGGTGTTATTTTTAACTCCTTTGCAATTTTGCATTTGTTTTGTAATCTGTCCAAGTGTATCCTGCTGTTCTTCCCATGTATTTCTTCTCTGCTGCTGTTATTTTTTTGGCGTCACTTGCTTTAATAGTCCAATGACACTTTGTCCACCATAAATCCCACATACACTGGCATGGGACAGATCCCGGGCTTCCGCGCTGACAGACCGGCGACCAGACACCTCAGCTACGGCTTGGCCTAACGTATGCGTGACTGAACGTCCAATTTTCCGCTTTTACCATACATATTGTCAGTAACTGTAAAAGGAAAATGCGATATAGCGCCCGTAATTATGTCTTTTAATTTTCATCAAGCCGATTCCGGTGGCCGTGCGATATAAGACGTACATCTGAGGCTCATCGTTTGCTGAGATCGCGAGTTCGAATCCCGCTTATGGAATGGATATTCGTTTCTTTTGTTTGTTGTGTGTTGTGTAGGCAGTGGCCTCTGCGACGGGCTGATCACTGGTACAGAGGAGACCTACCGTGTGTGTGTGTGTGTGTGTGTGTGAGTGTGTGTGTGTCTAATTGTGTGTCAACTAGAAACCTGAACAGTACGGTGGCTTAGGCACGCGTTGAACCGGCGCGTCATAGAAAAAACTGTAATCAATCAAACTGCCTTTTGTGTTTGAATTTTGTGGTTCCTGAGCTATGTTGCCACGGAGAAAAGGTGTCGGGCGAAATGAACCAAATTTCTACGTTAGCGAAATCGAATTAACGGTGGTCTGTTCCCTATTCACAGAAGAAATAAACTTAAGGGACAGAATTTTCGAAATGTACAATAAAGAGACAAAAATCTGTGTTTTACTTAATTACGTCATCGGCTGTCAAGTTCATACAGCGTCGATTGTAGAGGAATGAAATAGAAGAATGAAGAATTCGTAAGCAGGCTGCGACAGGGGGGGGGGGAACTTATGTTTTCGGAGAAAATCCTGCCCCAGTGCCTCTTCGTCCATGTGGGATTTGTAGCGGATAAATCGGAAATGAGACAGAGGTTTCTCCGAATGCTTCATTATTCCACTGTCACTGTTTTTCCAACAACGATTCACAGTCGTGTGTAGCTGCTGCCAACGATGCCACACAATCTTCGCAGTCGCTAAAACTGACTCTCAACTGTGCACTTTTTCTCGCAATATATGATACACAAGCTGCCAGTCCAATCTGGTCCACACTTCAAGCATAATATGACAAACACACCCTTCTTTAGTAAAGTTTTCCTATTATGAATAATAGCGTGAAATAATCAATTTTCGAGATATTCCGCAGAAAGTACAGTTTCCTTCTGTCATCTTGGTAACATGACACCCGGCTATTGAGCAAAATGAAAAAGTTTGCAAACATTTGTCTTAGCGAATTTGAAGTTCAGGTGACCGTGCATCATGAACAATTCTTGTAACAAAGCCAACTAGATGCACTAATTTCTCAAATTTATTCTTGGAATAAAAATCTACGTGTTTCGGACAGTTCCTCTGTCCATCATCAGGAGTTTTTCACTGTACACAAAGCAATGGTATGTGTCATACAGGTTTGCTGACAGCTTGCTACTCTGACAGCTTGCTGCTCGCGAGCTGTCAGCAAACCTGTATGACACATACCATTGCCGTGTGTACAGTGACAAACACCTGATGATGGACAGAGGAACTGTCCGAAACACGTAGATTTTTATTCCAAGAATAAATTTGAGAAATTAGTGCATCTAGTTGGTTTTATTATAAGAATTTATCACGATGTACGGTCCCCTGAACGTCAAATTTGTCACGTGAGTGTGTAACACTACGAGGGGTTGCTGATAAGTCCTTAGCCCGACCTACTTCCCGATGTCTTAGGACGGAATCGATAGTGTCGTTGGAAACATGGGTCTGTTCATGTGCCGAATTGCAAGTCTTTTCTTGTTACAGAGGCTGAAAGGAAGCATGTTAGGCGACGCGCGCGTTTTCAACAACATGGAAACGCGAGCTGTCAAGTTTTTTTTTTTTTTGCAAGGCAAGGAGCCGAAGGAAACTCACGTCATTCTGAAAGAAACATTAGGGGAACATGCACCATCGTATGCCACCTTCACAAAATGGGTGGCCCAGTTTTAACGTGGTGATGTTTCCACCTGTAATGCGCCTCGTCCTGGACGACTCAAAACAGTGACCACCCCGGAGATTATGGATCAAATTCACGAGCTAATCTTGGAAAACCGCCGGATTTCGGCTAAATCAATAGCTGACCAACCGGGCATCTCAAGTGAGCGGGTTGGGTCCATCATTCATGAAGACTTGGACTTGCGGAAGCTCTCCGCGAAGTGGTACATGTCATAGTGGTTTGCTGTGTGTACAGTGGAAAACTCCTGATGATGGACAGAGGAAATGTCCGAAATACGTAGAGTTTTATTCAAAAAATAAATTTGAGAAATTAGTGCATCTAGTTGGTTTTATTATAAGAATGTCTTAGTTAATCAAGCGTCAAAAAGCAACTCTTCCGTGACGGCTAGATATTTTCAAAGTAGTTGCTTTTCTTCTCACGTTAATGCATTGACCACGTTTAACCAAATGAAGTACGAAAAAACTGACAATCTTCAATCCCGTGTTCCAAGACTTCCGAAAGAACGTTGCTTTTTTGGAAGGTTCCCAGGCTTTGCCCGTTTGTACTTGTGGTGAGAGCAACTTGTAGGTGAAGATGAGTATGGAGCATTGGTGGGAGGATTCTGCCCGTGGGAACACGAAGCACTCGAAGCAAAACCCTTCCCAATGCCACACTGTCCACGACAAATCGTACATAAGACTGATTATGGCACGATCCCGGACCCCAGCGGTGACAAGTGGGAGACTAACCGCCTGACCCAATTCAGACAAACCTGAATTGTATTTAGAGATTCAGTTCGTACCACACAGTAAACACAACGCCACAGTTACAGATACCAATGTGTTACTGAAGTGCTGCAAATAATCGCAGTTTGTACTCATTCACAAAAAAGAAACAGCCATACATTTTGTGGGCGGAATTCTTAAGTTCGAATGTTAAACCTGGTGGTACATAAAGTTCACGGGGTTAATGCAATGGTGTTCTTGCGTACCTGGACCAAGAGTAGTCGTACCACCTGAGCACTCGCCTCTTCATACCTCCAGGTACCTTGTGATGTCGCATGTACGTCTTTGCACCATCCAGTAGACGCTCGAACTCCAAACGGTTAGCATTGCGGTTGGTTATCACATTGCCCACTTGACCTGCAACATATCATTTATCAAGTGTTAACGAAAGAAACACTCTAAGTGTCTGTTTACTGTACATTCTCTGAACCGTCCATCGTTATCCACATATGTGAGCAGGACCAACAAGATGCGCACTTTTTAAAAATAATTTATTTCAATTAAATTAATCTCGATGTTTCGAACAAATAATTGTTCATCGCATTTTATAATACTGTAAGCTGCTTGTACTGACCTCCGATGATGAGCAATTCTTCTTCTTCTTCTTCTTCTTCTTCTTCTTCTTCTTCTCCTTCTTCTTCTTCCATTGGCACTACAGCCCACTGTGGGCTTTGGTCTGTCGAACAATGTCCTTCCATTTTTTCCTATCTGCCACCAACTCTCTCCATCTTCTCACTCCCAGCACTTGAAGATC
>Ga0131853_10002465_pt1 | contig 33037 bp, 17 predicted proteins | sample TergutLab28metaG_FD_92764 | JGI IMG/M metagenome (GOLD analysis project Ga0131853, IMG submission 92764) | Labiotermes labralis P1 segment gut microbial communities from Petit-Saut dam, French Guiana - Lab288 P1 (version 2) (version 2) | ecosystem: Host-associated > Arthropoda: Insects >... | reverse complement strand
GGGGGGTAAGATTTTCAAGTCAGGTCAGGGGTCCACACCATATGGGCCCCGGTGACAGGGGACCAGATGATACAACATGTGCAACAGTGGAACAAGCAACATTATGCTCGACAGAAATGATATTAGCAAGAAGGTGTGACAACTTAGCTTATCATACCAATTATGACGCCAACTGGTGATTCGCATAATCACAGTCCTCAGAATATAGGTCTAAATTATACCCAATGCAATTAACGCAGTCTTACTACATACTGGCTGTGCAGTGAAGTTGTCCTTGTGCGTGCCACAAAGGTGTATGGGGTGGATGTATAGCTCCAGTGATTCTTAATGTGAGTGCTAGATGGATGTAGGTGATCACCTTCACGCTCTGGACGCCTTACCCACTGGATAGGAGACTCGGTAGGCCCCAGAGCCGGTCTGAACTGTCCGGAGATGAATATAAACTTCCCTCTACCGTAAATTAAACCATGATTCCTAGGTCATTTCACCCATAAGTTAGTCTCCAAACCGACTCTCTTAAGACAGGTTATATTGATGTTATCAAATATACTTACTTACTTACTCCATGCAGCAGAGTCCTTTTTGAGAACTAAAATACAAAAACAACACAACAATATTTTTTATTCCATTACTGGCAACATGTTTCGGTCATTTCGTCCATCATCGGATCAACACCACACAAAATTTAAAAAGACTGTTTGGTTACATGTATTGTACATACATTCCAAGTCGTATGGAATCCCATTTACACCAATGTCAAAATCTGTTAACAACCTTGAGTTTTGTAGCCTGTGATATGATGTATTATTGATTTTATTTGTGGAGAACTGTAACAAAATTAAAAATATAAAATTTACACAATGACATAGCAATTGGTTATACTGTGTTAAAATAAAATTAAAATTAATTAAAAATTGTCTCTAGTCACAAATTGTATTATTAGCTGCAATGCGCAGACTTCGGATTATTATTTCTGTATTATTAAAGTTCATTCACCAACAAATGCACTTTTTATTAAATTTGAGAAGTCTTTAATATTTACATTAAAATTCACATTGAGTTTGCTCCTACACGTTTCGGTCTACGACCATCATCAGGGAGTTTACGCTAGAGCCTGGATAAAGTTATATTAGAATTCAATAAAAGTTACATCGTTATATGCTATGTGGTGGTGTGGCAGCAGCAAACTCAATGTGAATTTTAATGTAAATATTAAAGATTTCTCAAATTTAATAAAAGTGCATTTGTTGGTGAATGAACTTTAATGCCATTGAAATGCACGGTACAACGATAAAAATTATTTCTGTATTGTTTATCGTGTAAGCCGAGTACAGAGTGGTGGTAGTAGAACATAAATAGACCATTCCGCGTGGCGTTGTGATGACGGATTTGTAGCTAGTGTGGCAGTTTGTGAGTCACAAACTGCCACACTAGCTTGCGTGTGTGCAGTTAGTGTGGAAATTTGTGAGTCACAAACTGTCACACTAACTGCACACACGCCAAAGCCGAGCTATCATAAAACTATAGATAAATTAGTGGCTGCTACCTTATTTCAAAGTTTACATTCTACAATGAAGAAAAATACAAATACATTGGTGTAAATGGGATTCCATACGCCTTGCAATTTATGTACACCACGTGTAACCAGTCTTTTTAAATATTGTGTAGTGTTGGCCTGATGATGGTCGGCTTGACCGAAACTTGTTCCCACTAATGGAATAAAAAACACTGTTGTGGTAGACTGAATACATATATATTGTATTGTTATTGTATTTTAGTTCTACAACAAAACGGGATGTCCTACACAAAAAATAACCTTCTTGAGAAGCTAACCGGTTCTCAGCTAGTCAAGAAATTCCCCGCATTTTATGGAAACTGAAGGTTCTTTAAAGCGTTCACAAGTAACCGCCACCTATCCCTGGCCTGAGCCAAATGTTACCATATGATAAAATCTAATTATCACATTACTTTAGATTTATTTATCCATTATGGTACTTGAAGCCGTGTAGTTTGGTAGACGGAAGATAGAAACAAGCGCCAGATTTACCCACCCGTTGATACAAAACTACACAGCATCACATCTTATAAGACTGCAGTCTTAATGTTCACAGCCGTGAGATCGAATTTCAAGTGTCTTATAACTCTTATTATGAATTGGTCTTGAATTCTATTTACATTACGAAATTATAGTATGTCCTGTACTAATATCTGGACAAATATACTGAATGAAGCGGACTTGTGGTTATACTGTTGCTTATTATTCTATTGTCGCGTTTGTCGTGGTTTTTCACACTCGCTGCAAATGGTGCGATAACCACATTGTGAACTGTTGGCCTGCATATGTGGCCTAGCAATGGCAATCATTACAAGGCAAATGTTGACAAAACTCTGTATTGTTAAGACTTCTTTGCACAATCCGCATAAAGTTAAATAGATTTTGTCTCTCTCGTCCGTCCGCTACCGATTTTGTATAACAGGACATGCTGGGGCTTCACTAAAAGTCGATGAGAAGATTATTTGATTTACTTCTGACGACGAAATAAGGCTTACTGCAGTAACCTTCTTTCCTTGGACTTTTTTCATCCTCTGATTTTTTTAGTGAAGCACTACGTTTCAGAAGCCGGTTCTGCTTCCGTCTTCAGGTAAAGGAAAGTACCTAACCTGCTAGATAGCGCTATTCTCAGTCACTGGGCCTATGACGATGGACAAAATCCAAAGACATAACATTACCTCATTATTGTTCTTTGGTTATAACCCCGACTTTACATAAAGCTCAAATTCAGTTTTGTCAGAAACGTTTCAACGTACAAATGACATGTAACGCTCAAAACAGATATCATTTATGTCTGTAATTCTCAGTCTTATACAAAGCGTTCTTTTTGTCTGTTTGGAAACGCACAGAAAGATACAATTCCCGATTCTCTGTAAAGTAGCGCGAATATATTTGCAACCCTACGTTAGTATCAACAACATCAGATGTGACGCGATTACAGAGACAGACAGACAGACACATGAACCGCTGCGGTTACTTGGACTGCCAGCCATGCAAAGGAATTGCATACAGGAATGACATAATGTTCGGGCAGGAAGTAAATATTACGTCGCATTAAGTGGACAGAGAACGAAGCAACTAAGATTAAATTTAAAAAAGTATATATGGAATTAAATGAATGTAACTGACTGCATAGGGATAACCCACATGTGGTGCGTAAACCGGTGGAGAATGCAGTCACAAAATTTTTAGTTGTTGAACATCACAGTAGGGGGGACAGAATGTTTTCATCTTCCTTACTGTCATACCCCTATTTAGAACAAGAATACAGTAACGTGCAAGTTTTCAGAATCGTTTCTGTTGTGAGAAATATCAACAGTCAGTAACAACCAATATTCTGGTAAACGCTATCCTTCCTAATCCCTGAACTTAACACGCCAATGTTTCGTCAGATTTTTTTTAATGAAATATTAAGAATTCGGATCGGTTGCTTGGCTCCATTCTGCATGCAGAACCCAATTCTCAGCTGGAGAACTAACAGGAACAATACAACATTTATAATAGCGCCTGAGATTTATTGCACTTTGATGCTAGTCCGTGATAACTCAGGGTTCCCTCAGTGTCCCTGGATGGGGCCCTACAGCACCACACACATCGCGACACAAATCAACATCAAATTCAGTTCACAAAATTTGTTTGCTGTGGGGATAATACAGATGGCTCATAAGCGCCTGGTAATGCATCGACAGCAAAGGGCAGTCCACAAAGAAACGACCATATATCCTCTATACTGTTACCCGAATTATTCGGACGTGATGCGTCTGGAGAGCTGTCACACGTGTCTGGACAGGTACAGCTACAAGGACGTGATGACACATAAGCCTGCATTGCCTTATATAATGAGGAATGTGAAAAAAAAACAGTATGAGCAGACGAGAGCAGGTAATTCGATTCCCACGACTTGCATTTAGCTTGCAAAGTGCATGGTTGGTGTCCGCAGAGAGGCATCTTTGAAGCCGCAGGAGGCGCCGGGTATCCTAGCCGTGCAATTTATCTCTGTTTTGTCCTTTAAGTGACGTCGGTGGTCGCGATGAATGATAACACAAATCCTCGACCATGCAGACGGACCGACGGACACAAAAACTCCCTGTGGATCTCGTGTTACCGTGAGTCTATTTAGTAATGTTGCATTGTAAACGTGTCCCTACAATAAGGCACATGAGTGCAGTGGCGGTTGCCGTGCAGTGGCGGATGAATGATCAGTCTCACGTTTAAAATTCGGAATTCATTTATTATCTACAAGATGCGAGCAGTGTCAGACAGCCTCGACAAGTAAATTTACATAGTCATATAAAAAAGACTTCCCGCTGGATTTTCAACGAAACTTTTCCTCTAGCAATATATATTACAGGCACGTCCATTTCTTATCATGTTATATCCTATTCAGAAGACTCTCAGCAAAAACTGGAGGGCGAACTAATAAATTAACATGAAGGAAAACAAACACTGGGATAAAAACGGAGCACTGATGACAAAATAATTGAGAGAGGAGATGAAGAGATAGAAAACTGTCCTGTCGTGGGCGAGGCATGGATTCCATCATGTACGAGCAATATTGCATGTGGAACATAAATAGGACTGCTTGACGATGGGGCAGGTCAGAGGTTATCTGATGACACAAGAGCAAGAGCTGTTTGAACACTCGTGGTTTCTGTCAAGAACAGATTGTCGTGTGCAGCGTCCTGTTGGATGAACGACAGTCCTCTGGAGTTGCCCCTTCGTCTGAACACCACGATACCGGGTGTAGTGGGGGAGTGGAAGTAAAATTTCACTACTTGATGGTAAGAAGTCAGCTTCAAGTTCCCCTCCGCTTTACGCGAAGAAGTATAGTCCCCGATATTTACTGAATAAGTACATTTGTCTGCCCAAGTGCTGGTCTGAACACAGACGGATCGAGGTCCATTTGTCGAACTTAAGTCAGTCAGCCAGTCAGTCAGCATGCAGACTGAGATTCCAACACAGCTCGCCACACTACACACATAAGGACTAGAAATTCATTCAAGCCTAAATTTCATTGTAAACTTAATACATCTGATATAATGGAAGTTGATAAAATTTGTTTGGGATATGAACTTGAGGGACGGCAGAGATATATACATAACATCCAAATTATTTATTTAGGCTACATGCCTAAAAGGGATTTAACACAGTTAAAAGACGGTTTTCCCTGTCCACACCGCAAAGGCATACATAGGAGCAGGGGTATAGCTCCAATCATACTTAAACTGGGCACTAGATATAAGTGGATGTTTAATTTTACGCCCCGCCTGCTTTGCCTCCGAAAAAGAACACCGGCACCCATTGAATACGGTGATTTGGCGTGCCCCAGAGCCGGTCTGGACGTTTTGGAGAAAAGAAAAATCTCTTGCCTCTACCATCCGATATTAAATTATGCTACTCGCTCAAGAGGCAAGATGTACCGGTACTTCAGTCTAGAATAAACATGTTAGTCAAGAGAACTGTTGCACGTCTGCACACACCACTAACCTTGGTACCCATTTATTTCGGATACAATTCTACAGTTACAATGCGAGTTTTGATGTGTTCACAGGGGAGTAAATGAGGATTCCTGTTTCGTGGGATGTGGCCCAGCGTCGCTGCATAAGACGCTCCCTATGTTCTGAAGAAACACGTCGCCTTCAAGGGCTCAAGGACGAAGATTCAGGGACATTAAACTCTTGCAGATGTCGGTGACATGCTCCTTCGAAACCTCGGGAGCTATCTGCCCACCGACGCCGTGTCACAACCCATAAGACCGTAATCCTGCTGCTACAAATTTATCGCGTTACAGATTTTGAACTGTTTAGTCTGAAAGGCTTCGGTGTAGGATTTCGTTAAATATTCACTAAATGGAAAAACGTCGCAAACAGAAATCGTGGGCTTAATAAGTTTTATGCGTACCAAACGTTTTGTATTTTCATAAAATAAACTTTCTCTTTTTAATGATAAACTTAGTTTCGAGTTGCTGGCAAATTAGGGAACGAGCCACTTTAATGAAGACATCCAATGTCAAGTAGACGATGTGGCCCAATGGATAAGACATGTTCATAGTATGCTCATCTTAGGTACTTCATGCGATAGGACAGATAAAAAGGCTTTCACCAATACTGCCGTTATGTTGTGGTATTCGCAGGACGTGCATACAAAACCATAACTAGCAACAGCAAGATATTCTGCAGAGTGTTTCTTCTTGTCTGCAGCCACGGACATACCCCAAATACCCGACGCAGTAAATTCTGTTCTGGAACTTGAAATGTGTAGCTAATCGATGACACGAGGATGACATCTGGTGAGGAGCTTTCAGAATGAAGTGGTGGATGTTGCGTGTAGAGAGACGTTCGCATAAACAAGGCGGTGACATACACCCCCCCTTCCCAGCAACATTCCACACGCCCTCCTGCGTTTCGATCCCCCCCTCGGTCTATATTTCAGCTTGGCATACCTAACTGTCATCTCCGGGGAAGTCAAATACACATTTTCTGCTTCTCCCTTCTTATTCCTTTATGTGTGTTTTTGACGTCGGTTGAGACCAATATATTTCATATATACGAGTATGTGTGTATATATATATATATATGCATATATTCTGTTTATATATATATATATATATATATATATAAACAGAAAGAGAGGCGAGAGGGTCTTTTTAGATTCCACTCGTCCAGCTGTTATCTTCAACACATCCCTTTACATTTCTCTATTTCTTCCTTATGCTTATTTGTTTTATTTTATTTATACAACACGTTTAAATGTTTTGCCGAAAAGTTACGCAAGCTTTACAAACCGAATGCAATTTAAGTACATACTTTTATTCCTCACCATTCGAGTCGGGGGTATAAACCTTCATTTAAAACGAGGAACTAAATTATGTAATTTCATAAGAGATTTGTAAAGCAAACTATATGTGACCCTGTGTCGAAACGTCACATCGTAAAGGGCGTGACGGTAAATTCACACTCATTATGAACCTCAACAATGACCGTTCATGTCGTTCAATATTTTTACATTGCTACAACAACAGGAAAGGTCTTTCACTTAGGCCTTCTCCGATCCAGTTACCCTCTATCACTACTCGTATATCACCTTAGTTCCCTACTGGCTATGCGTACGTGTTCATAAAGATGGCGATGTGTGTGTCTGTCAGTACGACCAACACATGTTTTTATCTTCAAAATAAATTAACGACTATTGATAGACAGAATGTGCAATGTAGCGTGCTACTGATCACAGGGCGTATATCACAAAGGAAACCTGTATCCACCAGAAATTTACATCAATTCGACACTCTTCTATGAATTATGGTAAGAAGTGGTTCGGGGTAAAGTGGACTCTAAATTCTCGGAGGGTGTAGGCTTCTAATACGATAAAACGCCCACGATAGCCGCTGTGATCAGGGACACGATAAAATGGACATCCATATTTAGATATGAGACGCCATACCATATTCATAAACATTAAAAATGGGCGCCGAAACGCGTTCCCCCTACCCACATAATACAACATATACACAAATATTAAATCCTCCCTACCCTTTACGGAAGTAGCCTACACTTCAGTTTCCTTACAGAAGATGTCCGTACAACAGCGACGCCCTATGTGTGCAGTCGTGACGGACAAGGATGGAATAGCAGCTTCATTACAAGTTGTTTTAGAAAGTCCGGCCCGATTTGTATTAATGCAAAGTAGTGATGCCAAATATGCATGAACTAAAATTAAATTCCCCCGATAATTTTTTGTGTGGACGCAAGTACGAAATTTAATCGAAACTCGTTGACATCCTTCAGAGATGACGCGTACGTATGGACAGACAGATTACGTCTTTAGTCACTCGTTTGTGCCGTTGGTACAATATATACCTGGTTATATCTATGAGTGGAGAACCGTGGGTTGACCAACACCGGTTTATTTATTTTTCTTATTACTTGGTCACCGCGCAGAGATCAGCTGCTGTAGAGTCTGGCCTCCCACATGACCCCACAATTTACGTCACCAACGATAACCTGTTCAGGCCACCTGCCCAAGAACCAAACGAGTCGTTCCTTCTTGTTTCCTCTTTGGGCAATATTTGCGGAGTCTTGGTCTCGTGCTTCTGTGTTACCTCAACCTCCGTCCGCGGGCCATTTAATGTCGAACCACCTCCTATAATTTACTTTACACCAATAGAAGTTCATATAAGATATGTAAAGCCATCGCTACTGGCTATTTACGATATGGCATGTACAACATGGAAAAACGCTCTCTTGGCTGTCTGTAAGAAGGAGAAGAGGGGGTCGCTATATCACAGAACACAGCATCACAACTGCTTTTGTGGTGTAAATAAAACAAAGAAAAAATCATGATGGTGGAAGGGACGGAAAGAAAGAGATAAACAAAGAAGGAAAGGACTAAAGAAAAGAGGGAAAGAATGAAAGAAAGAATGGAGACATGAAGGGCAGAAATACTTAACCAAATGAGTAATAGATGAAATAAACCAGATCAAAATAAGTGAAGCAATAAGAGTGTTATCTGGGCTGTCAAAAACAGAAGCAAAAACGCACACAAGAAGCCTATTATTTGCAGGTATAACATAAAATATTAACAAACAACAATTTTTGTGAAACATTATTAGAATTATACTCATTTATCGACGTAGGAAAGCCTGCAGTATTAGTAAGAATTTATGGAAATAACACATGGAATTCACAGTTCCTTTTAACTGTCATCTACTGCATGAAATTCTATCAGGAATTAAAATCCAGATTAGAAACTTGTAAAATAATGAACTACAAAATATTTACCCGAGGACTGGCCCTCCTAGATTCTGAGAAGGCAAAGGTCCGGGCTACACAGTCTTGAGGCTCAGGTTCAGCCAGTAAAAGACTCGTCGGTGCCTACAGTATCTGAGATGGGTGAAGAGGCGATGCGACAATTCAAGTACACTCTTATAAGTGGCCCGAAGTCAGCCATGCCGCAGACGTCGAAGAGGCCACGACTGGTGTCAAGGTTCGCAAGGCCCTCACGCCTGAACGGTAATACGGAACAGTGCCCTAAGACATCTGCCCAAGCGAGGGATATTACTTAATCCGGTCCTCCCCAGCAACTATTACCCAGCAGCATGGAGACGCGCGCGTGATGCCCACACATAAGCCAGGAAAGAAACCCACGGAGCATTTGTCTTAATGACCCATAAGTTAGCTTGGCACGACTTGAAAGCTGTTTGATAAGGACTTAAGCAAAGTAAGCTGGCGCGGGCTGTTGCGTGATGAGCGGCTCGGGTTCCAAACCAGACACAGCACTGTGCTGCATCTGGCGTCTCGTGGAAGAAGTCGGCAAGACAGTTCACGAGAAGAAAATATCAGCTGCGGCTTTCCTGGCTCTGGCCAAGGCTTGGGCACTTTACTGGTAGCTGGCTCCTCTACAGGCTGGCCATTCACAATGTCCCAGCTCCCCTGGTGAGACCGTCTCCTCCTTCCTCCACGCACGGACGTTACGTGCCACGCGGGCGGGTGTGATCCAGGGTGGACTAGTGCCCCTCGTCGTCATCAACCAGTGGTAACGCTGTGCCAGCAAGTTCCCGCCGCTCTAGCCCACGATGCTCTACTTTAAGAACGCGAGAGGTATCCAAAGGGCCCAGATCAGTGCAGCTCTTCGGGAAGCCAATCTGATGAGTCTGTACAACTCAGTGCCTTCGATTTACGTACATGAAACTGACCCAATCTGCTGGCATGGCAGCTCAGGGACATTATATTCTAGGCCGCTTGTCCACAGGCAACTGGCTCGCCCATTAGAAAAACTTCTGTTTTACTTGAAGGCTCTCGTTTTCCATTATGGAATGTGAGTGTCCTGTCTGGATGTGCGTTAACTACACTCGCCCGAACTGCAAGCGTTAACAATCCGACAGCATTAAGTACATGTAGGCCTACACAGCATGTTCCACCCAGAGACGACTTTTCTTGCCTTACCTTCCCTTTTTTCTTCTCTTTTCCTCTTTTCTCTTCACTTCCTTCGTCGGTTTCTTTCACTTGTACAGTTTATTCCTTTTTAATTTTGCTTTATCTTACACGTTTGATCTTCCCCACTTGTTCTTTCGTTCATTCTTCCTTCCCTTCTCTCTTGCTTTTTCGCGCTCCTTACTTTACTTCTTACTCACTTCAGATAGATACACAAACATTCTGAAATAGTTACTCAGATCCTCAACAACAGACACACACAGAACATTAACCAATCTTACCTACGCCACCCAGACTCCACATGCTCCTCCAACTACCTCAGACTCCAAGTTATCCAGTCGAAATGTCTCCGAGTCATCGGTAATCATCCCAGGCTTACCCCCACTGTCCACTTGCACGACACTCTCAACATTCAGCCCATCACCGATATCATCCACCGACGTACAGCCAAATTTTTGCTCACTGCCCCTCACACCCCAACCCTCCGGTACAACAATTAGGAATTATACTCTAGCTGACCTGACTACTATGCACAAGAAATACAAACATAAGCGACCGAAGCACATTATGCTGTAATTAGCACACCGACAGTCGCAGAATGTTTTTAAAGAAATTTTCACTGCTGTTATTTACACTTATTTACATTCACTTCTGTTTCACTTGTGTCACTGTGTCAATATTTATTCACGTCGGTTAAGGTGACAATTTTGCACTTTGTCCTTCAACATGCTGTGCATACTTTCTTTGTAACAATATTTAAATAAAATTCACTACCTACGTCGATCGTCATAATGCACTGAACACGTAGCCTAATGAACCCCTATCCATAACTTACAGAAGAGAGGAAATAACTGTGACGAAACAACTACTACTACTATTACTACTACTGCTGCTACTACTACTACTACTACTACTACTACTACTGCAACTACTACTAGTACTGCTACTACTACTACTACTGCTGCTCCTACTACTACAGATACAAAATAGCAAGTCTCTCTGAAAATAACAATACAATTAGCAGTTACACTGGCTTATATTTTATACGCTAATTTAGTGCAGCATTTTCCCGCTACCTTCGTCTCATTGCCTTTCGTTTCCGCAAATAAAAATCCGGCGCGTGTTTAGAAATGTTGTATCAGTTGTTTTGACTTCATATAAAATTGCATTCAGTTCGAAATTGCGTACCTTAAAATTTCGTACGTAGGGGAGGGTCGGTACATAACAAACAGTTTCTTGAGGAAAACAACGCGTGTCTACATAACAATACATTTCGCTCTAAGAACCTTTGCAGTAATGCGCAAATTACAACGGCTTGCGTATTAAAATGGATCTGATCGTTCGAAACATATCTGGCATGCTTATCTGATTCGAAATTAATTTGCAATTTGTCGTGTTGTGCAGGTCAAGGAAATACACGTTACCGGACAGTCAGCTTGCACCCCTTCATACACACACCCGCTGCAGATGTCTAAAAATATGGATCTGCTGGTCGTCTACGCTAATTAGATATTAACGGCTCTTGGTGACAAATCGTTTGAGTGACAGATTTAAACTCGAGGCAACTCTAGAAACTACCGGCTATACAGCACAACACAGGTTTGCACAATTAAATCATTATCAAAAATAAACTACATAGAATGCAGTAATCCATCTGACTTTCGGCAGTGGAACTTCCGTCATCGACTGCGAATTAAGCCGTCATAACCCGGTCGTCGGTAACTTCTTCGTAATAAGAGACCGCAACACGCATTCTGACATTCAGAGGACCGTGCATCGTGATATATTCTTATAATGAAAGCCAACGAGATGCAGTATTTTTCGAATTCATTTCATAAAGTACTCTACATGTTTCGGAGAGGTCCACTGTCCATCACCAGGAGTATCTCAACACTGTAAACACGCAATAGGTATTTTTCATGCTAGTTCTGCTGGCGTCTGCTATCAGTCGCCAATAGAACTAGCAAGACAAATACCTATTGCGTGTATATACAGTGTTGAGATACTCCTAGCAGACGCCAATAGAACTAGCAAGACAAATACCTATTGCGTGTATATACAGTGTTGAGATACTCCTAGCAGACGCCAATAGAACTAGCAAGACAAATACCTATTGCATGTATATACAGTGTTGAGATACTCCTTGTGATGGACAGTGGACCTCTCCGAAACATGTAGAGTACTTTATGAAATGAATTCGAAAAATACTGCATCTCGTTGGCTTTCATTATAAGAATACCGCATCACGCATGACTGTGACAGGACGGAATCTGAAGCGGCTATTTTTGTTAGCCACCTGACCTCCAATCGCCAGAGATACAATCCGCTTATTACTAATTTTTCAGATACCTGACCATGAAGAAATTAATTTACAAAATTCAGTGCGATGGATGTGACAGTTGCCACACGGACATTTTTACTCGAATTCAGCGTAAAGCTTTTACGTCCTCGATTTTTATCTTCAGTAACATTATTAAATTATGAATCAAAATTAATCATCTAAACCTGAACAATGCACAGATATTACACTGAAATAACGTAATCGGCTATACAGTACTACGTTTTGAAACTTTAAAAAATAATGGTTCGACCAACGGTAAAAGTACTTGGGGAAAAAGGTGTAAAAGGAAAACGTTTAAGCGTATCAGCTTGATATACGCACACATGCCGTCAAAACTAAAGGCTTAAATAAGATGGAAGCTTCAAGCGATCATATAGGTGAATAAGTCACTACATGTATGGAGAGGTGGAAATAGGATGAGTACACATAGCTCAGATAATAGTGGAGAGGTAGAAGAAGCCCAAGAAAAGGTGGAAAAAGGTCTCTGAGGCAGCTACAGACGTTAAGAGGTGGTGCACTCGGCTGAGACACTAAGCTACAAGTAGGAAGGTCTCGGGTTCGATTCCCGATGGGGTCACTAGGATTTCTTATTGACTTCATTCTTCCGGCCACATCATGGCACTAAGAGTTCACTCGTCCTCTAACAAAATGAGCATCAGCAGTATCTTCTGGGGGGTAAAGGCAGCCGGTTCGTAAGGCTGACAACCTTGCCACCTTCTTGTGCCCATTGTCTAGAAATTCTGGGAGCCTCAAGCTCCAGGAGTCCTACGAGCCTGTCCAGGTCAGTCAAGGAATAGCTTTAGACGTGACAAGCAAAATAAGATTAAATTGTCATAGATCGAAAATCAAGTTTTGTTCTAACACTGCAAGCAGGCTGTTGTTTTTTATTCTTTTTCAAAAGTGCAATACTATCGCAGTGGCTTTTTATGTCACTACATGATATTTTTCTGTGGCATGATAAAGAAAGACCAGATCTCCAAATAATCAGTTATATCACCGTGTGTAGTAAGAACCAACAAAATGCGCACTTTTGACATTAATGTTTTAATTTAATTATAGTGTCTTCGACATGTTTCGAAATACGTCGAAGACGCTATAATTTATTAAATCATAAATGTAAAATATGTGGATTTTGTTGGTTCTTATTGCATATGTATATCACAATGCACGGTTCAAAAAACGTAAAGTTTATATCACCTTCTAAAACTGATTATTTAATCACCGTTGGAAGCACAACGGTATGATGTCCATCAAGATGACCAGATCTGCTTACGAACAGACCATACAATTATTTCATTACAATTAAATTTGCTACAGAAAGATGAGTTTCAGTTGTTCCTTCAGGTATTGTATAGCAATGTTTAAGGCACGTGTCTCTTCTCCTGAAGTGGAAGACACTTCAATCAAAGAACCTTACAGCTTTCTATCCTAAAACTTTGTGAATAACTGAGTCGGGAGACATGAATAGAAAGGCTGTGGCATTATGACGCCAGTAGGCTGGCATGGCCTACCTGATATGAATGATTCAATTGATAAACTTTGTAATATATCCAACCTTCCCCCATTATTCCTCAAAATAATCCCTTCTGCAAAAGCAGAAGATAAACAATGTTCTGCAGTGTGAAATACGAAGGAACCGAGACTCAGAGAATCTCGGGGACAATTTGAAAACGCCTTTATTTAAAAGAGACATTAATGCCTTACATTGTAAGGTTAATGTTTCTAGTAGATATCAGAAGATGGTATTAAGAGGTTGAGGAGTTGGGGAGAGGGTGGAACAGTGTCTGTAGTATGTATTTGAGATAACTTCATAGAGGATGGGTAGGGTAGGGGGAGGAAGGCTTTTCATTAAGAGTACGACTGCCTCAGTTAAGGGTGGAGCATATATAAGAGAAAGCCAAGAGTCTACTGTGTAATATATTGCCTCTAAAATATGGGCAACTATTCATTAGCAAGCCGCTGTTAACAATTCAGAGATAGCTATGTCTTAACAAGGATTACAGTACTTAGGGACTTACAAATTATATGCACACTGACATCGACTTGGTGTCTTGTGAATGGTGTTGCAGTTAATATATTGGGCCTACGGCTTTTTCTCTTGCTTCAGTGGCGTGCGAATCCAATCAGAGTGTATAACTACACTACATTGGTATAATTAGGGTACCTCCTGAATGTCTGAATTCTAAGCCTCAGCACTACTAAGAAGACATTTCTGAGCCAGTTTCGTTTATGTCCGAAGCTTACAATGTATTACCCTAACAGGTCTCATGTGCCCTAACTGTGTACTCATATACCCTCAATCTTCCACGGAAATACTCGTTTAGAGATCTCCAAGGGACCTGTAATTATGTACTGCTTTTCTCTTCCATCCCAGCAACAAGCCCAGCTTTTCGTACGAAAGTTCAGTTTTCAACTGTGCTTTGTAGTTTGGCACACTGGTACGTTTCTGAGGAAACTGTTGTCACCATCTGGGCACTATCCTAGCGAAGGTGGCAGTACGTTTCTCCGAGAGGCAGTATCCATCTGCCAAGCTGCAGTCACTGCTACATGAACCTCAGCTCTCATATGCAGCCAGCCGTCCGTCCGATTTTAAACTTCACTGACCACAAATCCGTGACATATAATGGAGATTCAGACAGGTAAATTCTTCGCCCGAAAAACTTTAATGCAAATTTTCCAATAAAAGATTTTAATCGAAAGTGCCTACGTAATACAAAAGATTCAACGAAACGACACGGAAACAACACGTAAATTCTGTACTCACTATTATGAGTTCGCTTTGTGAAAGTCGGGTATATGCTTGTAGTGCTACTGCAAGGTACGCCACTGTAGGCCACGCTTTCTAAAAGGACCTTGTGTCCCTTCTTGTTGAACGGCCCAGTGCGCAGCCCTCAGACGATACCGTGCCTTTGTCCCAGGTTCATTCTATCTGTCGGCCAAAGGCAGATAACTCTATTTCGTAACTCTGACGACGGTATTAGTACGCTACGGAGCATGACATCACTGCATGCCGTCGTTTAAACGTAAGATAATAGACCACATTAAAACAGGGATGGCCAAGTAATTTTATTCGGGACCCTCGTTAGCTGTCTTTCAAATTAACTTCCAGGCTGTCAGCCTCAATAGACGAAACTTTTGTTAAATAAACCAAGGGGTGCACATATTTTCCAAAAATTTAGGAGACACCTCAAAATTCTAGGCGCCAGAAGGGTGACATGAACAAATTTCCATAGTGAAGACGCACTAATGTCAGTTGCCACCGCACACAATTCAGTCACCGTGGAGATAGAGATCCCAGGACTTGTTCGCCCCTGTATTAGCCACTGAAGGCTGAAGTTAATCGGAATGATACAGTTCCTACGTGACAGCTTGCACGTTCCGCGACCGTTACAAAGGCCAGTTAGGTAATAATCGCGGTTTGTTCTGAGAACCATACGAAATATGTAAAGGGATGATGTGGCAACGAGCAGAATTTCTTACAGTTAACAGCAGCTGGCACCATATACTAACACTGGGATCTGAAGATCTAAACGTGTCTCACTCTGTCACAATGAGACATTCGAAGGTCTTACTGTAGAAAGTGCTAGACGAAGAAGACACTAGATTAGATGATTGCACTACGATCCTTCGAAACGTCGGGAAATATATGCCAACGATAGAGCATAACATTTCAAAAGATCTGAATCATCCATTCATACTGAATTAATGTATTAATACTACTAAATTGATTAATAACGTAACATCCATACAGGCATTACCCGACTTGCGGAATTCCAAGTTCCGCTACTTCAGACTCAAGCTAATTGAAAAAAATAAAACTTCGAAATAACGAAGTTTTTGAACACGCGATGAGACGGAGTTGGCGGAAGAATACAGCCGGATGATCACACAGGCGCGGCGGAGGGGGGGGGGGCGTGCTGTGGCCGATCAGGGACCCAGGTGAAGTGGAGTTCGACTTCCAACTGGACTTCCTAGTGTACGTAACACATATACTTTACCGTATGTACGTTCCGACTTGGGAAAATTTCGACTTGCCGCAGAGCTTCCAAAACGTAACTATATTTACTTAATCTTAGTAACTGACCAACTTAATGCACAAATTCTTGTCTTATAATAAGTTTATTATATTCCTCTACATGTAGAGGAATATAATAAACTTATTATAAAACAAGAATGTGTAAATTAAGTTGGTTAATTGCTACGATTATACTGAGATGCACGGTCAGTAAAACATCAAAATATATTTACTTAAGCACGCCCACATTCAGTAATATTCATTACTCTGACGTTATGTGGCAGCCAGAGTTGCTGGTACTGTGAATAGCAACAAAACGTATAATCCATTAACGGAAGTCAGATAAACCTATGCTTTCGTCGATATTACATTCTCGACCTTTCCGGGAACATTTAAACATTGCGGATAATCACTAGTCGTGATTTCGAGTGTCACTCTAATGCTACTGTGTAGCAGTCAAACAAACACTCTGCTGTGGAAACTATTGCTAGAGATGGACATTATCAAATGTTCTTCTTGAAATCTCAAGGCCACTACAAGTACGGCTTTTAATAATAAAATAAACCACGGTTCGCTAATGAAGACGTCACAAGTTCAATAAACCCAATATGCACTCAATATCACAAAATTTTCTCGTAAGAGTACCCTGCTGTGAACAGTATTAAAGAAGAGCAATAAATACGTGCATTCAGGTAGTCGAAAGTCGAATCTCTATCGAAACCGTGTCTATTTCAATTTAAATCCAATTTCGTTAATTGCTGTGATAGCCATATGCTCATCGTGTGACGAACTGAACACCCACAGGCTTCTACTCAACATAAAACTGCACACATGAGACTTTACCAGGACTCAACCCAAATTTGGGCTTCGAAGTGGTTCGTGGATGATCAGTAGCTTCTAGTGAAGATTACAGAGCCCCACTTGCAGTCTGTACGGTGCTCGAAGGAACATTTCTTATGGTGTTTTATTATTTGTGTTGTGGGTATTCTGTATTTTAACACGGATTTTAATGCGTACGCATGTGTATGGCTGTTTTTACCTACTTCTGTGTAACGGACCATTTCGAGAATTGAGAAGACTCCCTGAAGATGACATCTATGACGTGTCGAAACACGAAGGAGATTTACTAACGTCTGATGTGAATATTTTGGTGCATGTAATTTTTTTACCATGGCGCAACAGCCCCAGTGGGCCACGGCCTTCGCATTATCGAGGATTCATGATCACAATCAGACACGCCACACTCGGTTGGACTCCTCTGGACGAGTGATCAGCCCGACGCAGAGACCTCTACCTAACAACAAGTAACACTGACATGAGACAGCCATGCCACCGGCGGGATTCGAAACCACAATCCCAGCAATCGAGCGGCCGCAGCCCCACGCCCTAGACCGTGCGGTCACTGGGACGGGCGCATGTAGTGTTGGTTATATAAATTAACTTATGAAAGTGTTGTGTTCGTAAATTAAAACAATCTGAAAGTCACCTGCTGGAACGGTTTCCTCACCCCTGCACAGGAACATGAGTGGGAACATTGTTAGCACTTGCTGAACTACCGCGTTCACAGCGGAGCGTAGAATTTTGTTGTCGGCATTTAGCTTCATTTCTGTTGCTCTGTGCTGTAATATCCTGCGATGTACGAGAGTATTATCCAGTAATCAGGCAAGTCAACAGTTCCCTTCCCGTGAAACTGACGACTCTACTATGTGCACTGAGCAGGTCGCTGCACTTCACGACAGTTCAAACTACAGACCGCGAGCTTCTGTGTTTTGTACCTCAGCTGACTGCGCTACCACAGTTTTTTAGTTCATCATAATGTTGGAAAGCTGAAAGTCGCTTAGCTGCTCAAAACGGTATGGATTATACTTAGCACGAAGGTCATCACGGAGCTTGATTTCAAGCTTCCGCCGCGAAGTAGATGAGATCTGCGGTCGTCTGGGATATTACGCAGCGTATAGTGGCAACTCATTACGGACGTTTCGGGACAATCGGCCCCAAAACGCCTGGTAGGAAATTACCACTACACGCTGAGTAATAGCCCACAAGGGCGCAGATCTCAAGGTCTTTTACAGTGTTCATAACAGCCGTCGACTTGACCAGTTCAAATCCCTCACACCCTAAACATTAAAATTCATTTTTATATTATCCTTCTTCCTGCCTTTCCCACTGGCCGCGCGGTCTAATGTGCGGATCTGCAGCCGCTCACTTGCTGGGGTGGATATCTGCCTCTTGTGACTGTTGTGTGTTATCAGGCAGAGGTCTCTGCGTCGTGCTGATCACTCGTCTAGGGAGTCCTACTGAATGTGGTGTGTCTGATTGTGATCATGAAGCTTTGATAAGGAGGAGGCGCTAGCCCACTAGGGGCTGTTGTGTCATGGGGAAAATATATCCTCCTGTCTAACGTCTAGGCCTAGCAAGATTACTCTTCACGTATCGACTAAAATTTTGTAACCATTATATTTTCCAGGCGCGCTACATGTACCCACCCATTTCATCCTCCTTGATGTCATGAAGCTCCCTTTCTGTCATTCATTCCAGCCTTCTGTTATTCCTCTTCTTTAGGTCTAACCATCAATTCATCCAAGTGTTCGCTGAGTCCACCAGTTTATGTTCATCCCTCAGATTCAGAGACCAGGTTTCACACCCACATAAAACAACAAGCAAGATTATATGCCCTTTGTACCCAACAGTCCCACTACTTTACATTCCGTAGTGCCAGCAAGCTGTTCGCATTCGCTTAGACCATAATTATAGCAGCAGGCATCCCCATCTGAGGCGCCGTTTACTCCAATCGTAATTCAATGACACGCCATAATGTGGCGTCAAATACTGAACTTGACGTGGTTTGGTATACAACTAGGAAACCAAAATACCGGATCCTAGAGATGTCATACTTTCTCAACATCCTGTTCCTAATGCTAAGAGGGAGTCGTGAACAGGGCCTGCAGGGATTGGGAGGGGAATTAATTTGTGAACGTCAGCTACCACCTCGTGGGAGGCATGTTGCATTCTTCTCCTGTTGTCAGCGTCGCCTGGGATATTTGTCATATTCAGAAGCCATAATTCATTACGGACCAAACATAGGGTATGCGCTGTCATTAGACTGGCGCCCCCGAACCTATGTTGTCATCTGACCCACATAATGAGACACACACACACACACACATTCATAAGGACATATATATATGCAAAAAATTCCACTGCTTGGCGACCCAATGAGCTTCGCTTGACAATTTCGAAAACACGCACTGCGCATGCCTTCACCTTTGGTCTCAGATTTCACATAAACTTCCCCAGCTCAAGCTACTAGCCTTCAACATGATAAGAATACTTGGACATAAAAAAAGATGAGGTACCGAGCACGTTAACTGAAGCGATACTTCTGTTCGGAATGTGACCTATTCGAATCTCAGTCAGGACACCAATTGTGGTGACTGAGGCGTTTTGTTGCTCTCTCAGTTCCTCCAGACAAATTTCCGGACATCACCTGATACTAATGCCACGGACCAGTTCCTTCATATAATTTTCATTTCATTACTCACTGTGATCCAGTCATTCGACGATATAACGTCTGAGTTAGAGACGGCGTTCTTAAGTTAGCCAAGATGAAGCAGTATGAGACTAGAAAAAATTACATACTAAGGTGTGTCTGTGTCTGTATCTGCAACGTCTGTTGTTTGACTAAACCAAGGTGTAAGTAACGGGGGTAGCACGCGGCACATACAAAATGAGAACAAAATCTCCCTGCGAACATGACACCCGAAAACAAGGCGTGGGAAATGAAGTTATATATAGTAATTCTTTATTAATATTAGGCCTATCTATCTATCTGACATGTTCCTAATCAAAGCATTGTTTGTCGGGCTATTGTTTCGTTATCCAGGAAACAAAATGAAATACTTCTTACTTACTTATAACTATAATCCGAATACTGCAGAAATAAACGACAATACTGAAGTCGGTATTACATTTTGTTACCTTTGTCAAAGTTGGTAACTGCTCAGAGCACATATGCAAACTTCGATAGCCCTGCGATAACCTCATTTACTTCTCTTACTTTTTAAATAAGAAAAATTGAGAATTTCGTAGCATAGAGATTAAAATTTTATTTGAAAAATGAGTTAAAATTCATTTTCATTCTTACTTTTCTTGATTCGAAATTTAATGTATCTTTTTCTTTCCGCGTAACGATGCGAATCAGTCGCCGACTGCGATGGGATACCGCCAGAAAGAAGGATGGTTAATTTTGAAAAGAAAGAGAGGCAGTTCGAAATAAATCTACCTCCGACCGATCACCTAGAGAGCATTCGAGAGTCACAAGGTTGAGAAACGCTGTCATAGATATCATTGCTACTACTGTTACAACCACTACTGTGTTATGCATGAATTATTAAGCTCATTCTATGAAACAGTCAAGTTTATCGTACGCACATTACTACTACTACTACTACTACTACTACTATTTTCAGCGAAACAGTGAGTTCGAGGTGGTGTTCAGGAACCATAAATATTTCATCGTCGATCAGGAAGGGGCCATCTGCGTAGGCCGCAGCTAGAGATGGCATTTACTAAAATTCGTATACTTAAAGTACTTTCCTAGCATTTACCTGGAGATATCAAGTAAAACCTTTGTAGACATCAGTCAGTAGAGTCAGCAACGATGCCGAAAACTGAACTCGTAATATTCTAAGTACTGTATAAAGCAGGACTGTAAGCCGCTATACCTCTAAATTTTTTAAATCGTTTCCTTCCTTGTCCCTCTTACTTTAATTACTCTTTCTCGGCTACATAGGTCATAGTGAACCGCACTACAGAACAATTATACATGATAATATACGATTTGTTTGGTACTGGGCCAGCATTTTACAGAGAATAACGAGAAAAAATAACTACTGTATACGTCAGTACAGCTACTCTACAGCACAAGAATCGAATTCGGGATATTTTTCACACAAAGCAAGTATATCAAGCATTATCCAGTTTCTTACAGGAGAAATTATGGGCACATACCACTAAATAAATTACACCGCAGAGAGCCGGGTAGGTTTGGTGGAGGATAAAGTGACACTGGCTCCGAGTACTTCAGTCTTCCCCTGAATCAATCCACCAATTTCAAAGAGTCTCATTTTATTCCTCTGCCACCGATGCGATATAATCTCACCAAATGACAGCGGCATTAAGAAAACACTAAATAACACTAAATAAATGAAGTCAAACACGCAGTCGGCTGCTCGTAGTAACTTGTAGTGTGGGCCTGCACTGCTTGCTGCAAATTCATTCATGTCTTTGCCCTGCCAAAGCAGGGCGGTAGCAACTATATACCAGCTTCACTCTCTACATTGCAAAGCATCTCCTTTTACTCCGGACGTTAGCAAATTAAGCCGTGAAGCTTCTGTGTCTTGCCTCTTTAAGTGTTAAAACTGAGAGATGAGAATTGTGGATTGTTGAAAAGATATGGCGTGAAGAGGATCCTGCTGTGTTCTGCACGGGTTGATGATGTGTTTCAGATCTTATACACAGGCTTAATAAAGACTGGTGTAAGGTGAAAATAAGGAGACGTCAGTTTCTCCCCTTTTGCTGTATACTCGAGTGAGACTAGTTAATGGTTTCTCTTTAATTCCCCATGTTGGAAACGAGAGGGATCTCGTATTCTGAAGTTGTGGAGCCAGCGGTAAGAGTGTAACAGAAGCTAGGCTTGCTGTATGAGACACCGAGTGTAATCCTGTGTAGCTATGACAGACATAATACAGGGGTTGGGCCAACGACAGGCACATCTCATATCAATAACTAAAACGGGATTTAATTCTACCGAAAGTACTGTACTTTACGTAGAGAACACTCAATTCCAGATTCAACAGAAATCGGCAAGTTAACACTCTAAAAACTCGGTTAACCTGAATTATATTCAAAGATGCAGTTCGTACCGCACAGTACACACATTACACCGTTATCATAAAAATCGTGTATGTCCCCGTGCCATGAAGATTTTCTTCGCTACAAAGTGCAGCACATTTCTGAATACTGGAACTTTAAAATAGTTTGCAAAGAAGGCTGAAGGTCGTAACACCAAGACAAAAAAATGCCAGATTTGTGCTTCTCCCAGAGGTCCTGAGGAGGACCCAAGTCGTGTTGGGTATGACGCTATGTCGATTGGCAAATTTTCGGAAAATGCAGCCTACATTCATGGTTCAAGTAATACCTGAATATGGTGACAGCTTTATCCTCCGAAACGTCGCTAAAATTAACCAGTCGACACGAAATCATATCCCAGAAGACTTGGGTCTTCAATAAAATAAACTTCTAAACCTACTTATGCGAGCTTAATATAGAAGCACAAGCAGAAATAAGTGACCTTCCCAACGACATAATTTGACCTCATGTATTGTTTAAGGACCCATATGTAGTGACGGAGAGGGTCCGAGTTGAACCAGATTGGTTCAACAGAAACGGCAAACTAAGTAAATTAAGACCTAAATGTATCCAAATGAAAATACAGGGTGTGAGTTACTAAAGGGAGAAAGTATTATATCGTGACTACACAACTACATGGTATTTGTGGTTACAAGGATGCAGCAGCGTTGAAATATCATAGTTCCGTAATAATGAACAGAACATGAAATAAATCTCCACCTTCATTCAATTCGCGTTGTTCACCGTCCACTACTACACTGTTACAGTTTTAATTCTAAATGATACCCATACCTATTGTTTACACTGTTACAGGTTCTTTGCACTATGCCATACATGTTTAGAAACTTGTGATTCATCATCAGGGCTTTCCTTCGGTTTCTTTTAAGGATTCTATCATATTTCCTTGTAATACAAATGATAATACTAATACGTGGTTTGTCTCAAATGTACGTTTACTGATTTTCCTATGTACGAATTGATAACGTAGCACCTCATTGATGTATGTCGGCGTGTTGGTAGTGATCTTGGCTGCATGTCCATACTTGTTTCAACTGGATTGGTTGATTCAGTCGTGCGCTACTGCTGTTTGTATATGGTCATGTTTTATAACCTCGTTACGTTTGCGATGCTGGAAAATATCGAACAACGGTACGCTATCAAATTTTGTGTGAAACTCAACAAATCTGCCACAGAGACGTTTGTTTCTTTAACAGAAACTTATGGAGATGCCACTCTATCGAGAACTGTGGCTTTTAAGTGGCACAAAGCTTTCAAAGAGGGCCGAGAAAATGTTGAAGATGACCCTCATTCTGGAAGACCAATCTCGTCAACAAAAGATCCAAATGTGGAAATGGTGCGAGCTGCGATTGCGAAAGACCGCCGAATGAGTGTCAGGATGATTGCAGTACAGACAGTTAATCACGCCTTCTACAAAGATGTCTTGGAACGACTTCGAAAACGGGTCCAGCGAGTCCGAACGGACATTGCAGACGACTGGGTGCTGCACCACGATAACGCGCCAGTTCACACTGCGCTTTCAATTCGAGAATTTCTGGCGACGAAGAACATTCCCGTACTTCCACATCCTCTCTACAGCCCAGATCTAGCTCCGTGTGATTTCTGCCTCTTCTCTAAGTTGAAATTGAATTTGAAGGGTCATCATTTCGGGACGATGGAAAACATAACCGATGAGCTACACACACTTACAGAAAATGACTTCCGGTACTGCTATGACCAGTGGAAAAAAAGTTGGAAACATTTTGTAACTTCCCAAGGGTCATAATTTGAAGGAGATAACTTGTAATTGCAGGTGAGTCCAATAGACATTTAAATAAAAAATCAGTACACTTACTTTTGAGACAAACCACGTACACAACTACATAAGAATACCTTTTGAAGTTAGCAAATCAGCTACATGTTTAGACCTAAGACAAGTCACCACTAGGCTGTGTAGGAAAATTAAAATATACAATTTTACAGCTGTAGTTACTAACATTCAAGTTCAGTTCTCACATTCGTTATATCAACTAACAGTGTCTACTGTCAAGATACCACTGTATGTTTTCATATATATATAGTTAATAGCTTAAAGTAGCTGTATGTAAAGGTAAAGCAGTCCCGTTTCAGGACAGGACAGGCCCAGAGGGTTCTTAGGAATTTAAGGTTCCCAGACTTCGTGACAACGGCACAGGATGGTGGTAGGTTGCCAGCCTTACGCACCGGCCGCCTTTACCCCCAGGAAATGCTCCTGGTACTCATTTCTGTTAGAGGTTGAGTCGACCCCAGGGCCATACTGCGATCGGAAGGATTTTATATCAATGAAAAATCCACTGAGTAGCTGTACATATAAAGCAAAATATTTTGAAAAGTTGCAGACAAGGGACATTGTAGAATAAAATTTTGCTGACATGTTCTTAAGATAAACATCACCTACCGATGTCCTGTTTAGGCTAGCGGGAAGTGATATCGTCTGACATAAGAAAGTGTTCACCCCTTAACAGAAACCAAAGAGAATACATGAAGATGAAATATGAGCGACAAAGTGCAAGACACTATAACAAATACAGCGTTGTAGTGAACGCCGGACTATGCCGTTTATGAATAACATGGTTTATCAGTGAATATAAAAGAAACTTTACTAAGCTATTAATTGATCCAGAGGGAGTGTAACTGAGTGATAAGTTTTACAAGGAAACTTTTGCAAAAGGATACGTTATACTTTTAGGCTCAAAAATTATGAACTGTGGTGCGGGGAGAAGACGAACTCCTGATTTGGGACAGAATTTTTTTCTGGTTTTGAATATCACATCACGTAGGTTCATGGAGGTTTCATTTGTTTTCGTGAGGAACTCATTTGCCGGTTATCCTACCTCGGAATTTTCATAGCTACAGCGAAAATTCACTACTTTTGGATACGAACTTTGAAGACTGAAGGATGTGACATTCTCCGGTACCAATGTCGAAAGTTGGTGACTCAGCTGAACGTATCAACATTCCCTTGTAATTTGTGGGGTAAATTTTAGACTCATTCCTTACTTCTTCATTTACTGCTCACTACAGTACGGCAGGTTTATTACAGAGAAAGCCTGAATCCGTCGCGACTTCCCGTGAGAGCTGCGGCGCACAGGTTAGCGATGAAAGAGACGCTCTGTATATAGCCTACACGTGTATTGACATACACATCTGAACTGACAAGAATAAATTCTGCTAACGTGGAAACTTGAGAAACAAGAAGTGATTGAGAATTAACAGAAATGAATAAAATATAGATAGGCCTAAATAAGAAGGATGGAAACAAAGAAAACATGAATCACGCAAGAATAATGATGAAAAAATCAATTATTCGTTCCTCTTTGATGTTTCGATCACACATTAGGTGTAACTACATGGATTTCAGTAACACTAAAATCTCAAGAGTAACACCATCTATTTGCGTACAACGTGACAGTAAAAACTGCTGGGCATACTTTCAACACTGCACACACTACAAACAGCAATTCTGTCTCAGCAACACCAACCATTTCTGCTTTGAATAATTAGCGTGTATGAAAAGAATCTTCTTGAATTGCTTACTACTGAAGACGACAGCATTATGCTCCTTCGAAACGACAGTACCTGTCAGTCGACAAGGCATAACATCACATAAGGCCTGAATCTCACCTTTCGTCTGTATGATGCTGACCACTGTCAGCAGAGCGACACTTCAACTTTCTTTCGTACTGACGTTCATCAGTTTGCAATACCAAGTTTCTGCTAGTGGCTTGTTTAACGATGCTGTAGCCAGCACATATTTTGCAGTGTCGAATTGTAGGATTATGAGTGGCCGTGGCACAAGTTGAGGAATGAGTAGAACAAAAAAGTAAAAAGTCAGTCAAGACGCAAAAATTTGGGCTCAGCTACTAACCCATAATTTGCCTAGATGGACTGAGTAGAACTAAGAAAAAGTCAGTCAAGACGGCCGAACTGCAGGTTGATGTTCTTGGTACTCGCGTCAGAAGCAGAAGTCCTAACTTCTCGGACGAGACGTTACGGGCTTCTACTAACAAACAATTATCAGTACTGAATACGGTAAAATATTTAGGTACGGCCGATGGAAATATGTGAACGTAGGATGTGTCGTTGTTGGTTAAATTTCTTGCTTCAACACGCTGGCAGTAATGATCCACCTCAGAGTCCTATTAGCGGTCAGACAACGCAAGTAAGATAAGCCGCACTCAATCAAGTAAGATGACACATGGCATGATCGTGACAAAGAACAGCACTTCAAAATTGTAAATAAGAAGGGTCCAATTACAGTCAGTCACCTACTGCATTCCTTGCTTAACTGTTCTACATAATTAGTAAATTCCTTGTTGAACTCAAAGCGAAGTACTAGGAACACGAAAGCAGAGAAAATGTCTTATCTGTATATCTCGCACCATACATTTTAGATTAATTATAAGTTTCATGTGTTAAAATGCAAACGTTGTGTGTTCAAAGCGAAAAGGCACGTACCAGATCAACGACTCGCCGATTACCGTTCTTGCATTCCCGCGCTAACGAAATAGCCAACCAGTCGCTGAAATTCAACACAATTTTCGTGAGTAACATTTGTTGTCTAATACATTTTAGAAGGCAAGCGACCGGTCAAAAACACCGAAGAGCCGTGGCGCTAATATTAAGTAAATCCACTACAAATTTGCGTTTTATGGAAAATAAGTGCGTTCGTGTAAACACGGCCTTGACATTTTGTAGACGTGCGTCTTTAAAACATGCGCAGGACCACACATCGCAGGCCAGGTTACAGTGCTTTAGGGGACGTAAGTCCATAGGGCGGTAACTTAAAGGGCAGTACGGATAAATGGGAGGAAGAAGAGGAAAGAACAAGGAAGAAAAAAAATGCACATTCAGAAAGAAAGGGAAGAAGAATGAAAAGTGAGCAAGAAAGATAAGCACTGTCAGTGCACTTGTTCAGGCTAACACGCCATTCCGATATCAGACTAAGGTGTCAAAGAAACAACAAATACTTTAATGGGAATCCGAAATGTGAGTTTCCCGCATATAAAACAGGGGCGGAAACCACAACGTGTCTTTGTAGATCCACGGACACAGTGTTACCAACCTATGAGCTTGCTTTAGAAGCTACAAGCTTCATATATCGAGATTATAAAACGCTGTAGCGGTGCGTCATCAAACTAAATGCTGGGGCTTTTATGTCCTGATAGGACGTAGAGGGGCTGGTGTAATCTTTGATGAAGCAATTTACATGAAAAGCGGACCATCAAGCGGGGATTATCCTCTAGAAATGATCACGATGGCGGAACACGTCACGAAATGACCCAGAGGAAGCTGATGATGGTCGCGCCGCACAATTAGAACACGGAAAATCTACCAGTATATGTCTGTGTTAGCTGCTCCTCATCTTCGGTTTTATTAATGCTTCGTCTTGTAAGGAATTCTACTTGATTACGTGTTAGAATGTGTCGCTGCTCGTTGTTTGTGTCTGCGCTCTGCGCAAAATGAGCTTTGGTTGAGGACGTACAAAGGAATTTATTTTGCGACATGATGGCGACACAGGGCAATCAGTGATTCTACTAAGATTCACAACTCGTACAAAACAGACAGGCCAACGTAGTAACTGACTCATCAACCAATGAACTAAAATAGTTATTAACTAACGAATTCACTAACCGATTAACTCAGTAGCTCATTGACTAAACTAAACCTGCTGATGCAAGACACCAAGTAACTTACAAAGTAACCAACTTAATAAACGAACTGAGTCAGTAAAATCGGTAGCTAATTGCATGCTTACTTTCTGACGGTATAAGTCAAAGGTTCATCACCGTTAACACAAAATTCCGGCAGTAGGTACAGTACAGCCCCGAATCACTTCGATCGACCTCCTATCTTCCCTAACTTTTCTCGCCCTAATGCTACTATCCAGACTCGCTCTTTGTCTTAAAAGTGTACAGTTTTCACTTTAGATATATTTCCACATGTAGTTATTTCTCCTTCATACCAGCTATATATCTAAGAAAATATACTGCTCTAGATGGAAAGATGTAATTTCAACTTATATTTCCTATCAGGCCTATTGTGCCTGTTAAGTTAAAAAGCAAGACTTCTCTTAGGGTACTGCTTGATGGTGTACAGAGGGCATAGAAGTAAATGAATTACACGCATAGCGTACGTGACTGAGGCTGCGTCTACTTTGCCCACGAGACAAGTGACACTGCTACTTTTCAATAAAAGGCTCTATAATATACTTCTCTGCCCATGTCGGAAAATAAACTCAAGTCATCCGTCCAGTAGCCAAACACTTCTTTGACGGATCTTTTCCAGCTCATGTTTAATGTGGATGGATGTTTTGAAACTAGCAAAAATACTAATAATGGCAATGCCCACCTACTGTATGTCCAGGTGGCATTCTGCGCAGACCTACAGCATGTGCCAGTAATGTTAACACTCGTGTTACGGCTACAGGGTATTAATTTATAAAACGTTTAGTGAACCCTAAATAAGAGAAAAACTACGAACCCCTTTTTCATAATTTGACGGCTGTACGGTGGTGCTTCTGCACTAACGGCATTGCTCAGTTTCACAAAGACGTTACGTCACAGGGTAAAAGTCCAACCAGTTCGCGTTCCGGAAAACACAGCAAAAGAAGCTTCTGAAGCATTCGTTCTGACACCTTTCATTGAATTTTACGTGGGCAGTTTTAAAACAAAAATCATATGGACGGCGTTCGGGGTGCGTTAAAATACAGATATTTTACTTGTTGTACCGAAACGCTATTCATATGCCTAACAAGTGATCAAACTTGCAAAGCGACAGTATCACTTTGATAACGACACAAACACATACACACACACACACATATTCGTAATGCATTCTTCCTTTTCTTACTCTAATGAATAATTATTTTTCATTAGAGTAAAAAGGAAGCAGTATTTTAATTTGGTGTCTTAAATGTACGAGATAAAACAGACTCACATGTCTTCCCCATTACACGTTCATTTCATGTATTATGCATACAGAATGGAACATAAAACACCATGCGCGTGGGCTTATGGTTGGCGGACTGGTCCAGGAGCCCGCGAAATGCTGCGTCGTGAAGACCGTCACGATATCGAAATCTCCATTCCTACGCAATGCCAGAGCCTTTCTTCTACACATTCGAAATCGCATCCTAACCGTGGATTAGTAATAGCTTACCTCTCATTTACCTCTCTTCAGATACGAACAAGAAACTGTAAGAGACGAAGGGAAATAAAAGTAGAACTACTTGAGGAAAACGAGATAGCAAGAACGTCGAAGCTAAGAGAAATACACCGCAGGGGAAATCAGGCAAATATTTAGCATTGTTGGCAAACCATTTGGATATCGTCAACAGCAATATTAAAGGCGTATTCCCACTCAGAACGAACTCATTAACAGTAAAAACAGACGACCTTGTCATGTGCTAATATACAGCTATGCTTGTCGCTACAGCGCACAATATCGCTACAAGGAGCGTGCACACTGAAAACACGAGCGGGCAAGAACACAGAGAAACGGCTGTTTTGTTTACATTCCTTCAACTAGTCGCAAACTACGAACACACAGACAACCATGTCCTACAAGTCGTGTTAGATTCTTTGTCATGTTTACAGTACGAAAAGATTTTCTTGCTTCCATTTTGGCTGAGTCACACCAATAATAAAAAAAAACTAGTCACTTAAGACAAATTGTTAAAGGCATTATCAAAGTTATAACAATTCTGACAGTTTACGTTTGTCGCATCTTAATTTAGGGAGCACATACCCAAAAAAATACGTTCAGTACAAAGCAAATTCACTTTCTTTGACGTCGCTGAGTTTTTTTCCACAATTCGTACACAGGAAATATTCACCTGCAGTTGCACAGAACTCTCATCACGCCTATGATCACAGAACTAAAATCTAATCCATTCCTGCCCATTGCTGTTGTAGCCAAATATTTCCCCTACATGCTGAACACCGACAATCTTCCACCCACTGTTGTCTTTGCTTATTTTTAACACGAACAATTATCTTATTTTCTGCTTTCCCTTTTTCGCGTATCTACTCCAGATCCTTGGGTGTCAGCTACCGAGGTACTGCTCGTCTACTGGCACACGGTCATTATTCTACAAGTGAAATATATGAGCGTAGCAAAAATGCTCATGACTCACACTGGCATTTTACTTACGATTTCTCAGAAAATGAAGCAAGAAACTTGGCATCCGTCGTTCTACCACGGCCATGACACTTCATCGTTATCGCCACGCTGGGGTTAATAGCGTATAGAAGTTTGGTAGACTACTGATCGGACGAAAGGTGAAGATGCATATATTTAACTAAATTACCCTACCGTTTTTTCCTTTGTGGATTTGTTACTGGCTCTGCATAAACTGAATTTCTTACGGATCCTAGGGCAAGTAGATTCGACTGGGTTAGCATAGACACTTCATTCTGTGCTTAATGTGTTACGCTGTTATACAAATTCGACCCTCAAGAAAGGACAGATGCTTAAGTGCAAATTAATGATGGTAATATTTCGAAATAAGAACAGGAATAACGAGATTATGGAGGCACTTCCACACGGAAGAATTTTACAGTCTGTATCCTTCACGCACTGTTAACCTGACGGAATCAAGACGCAAAAAAGTCCTACAGAAACACGGTGAAGGGTCTTACGATATTAACTAGATGCAGCTGGTTCACAATAAGAATGTGCTGGTGAATTCGCAAGTTTGTATTAAAGTAGCCAATTATATGACTAGAAGCGCACGCATAGGCTTTTAAAAAAAGACCTTACTACAGAAACAGTTCATTTTTTGCTTTTGGAGAAGACTACATAAAGAGGAGCTTTACGAACTGTACTCTTCATCAAATGTTATTCGGGAGATCAAATCAAGAAGAATGAGATGGGCGGGGCATGTGGCACTTCCGGGAGTTAGGAGAAGTGCACGCAAGGTTTTGATGGAGGGAACTGAAGTAAAATGACCACTTGGAAGACCCAGGCGTAGATGGGAGGATAATATTAAAGTGAACCTTCAAGAGATGGAATGGGGAGGCATGGACTGGATTGCTCTGGCTCAGGCTAGGGACAGGTGACGGGGTTTTGTAATTCGGTAATGAACTTTCGGGTTCCATAAAATGTGGGGAATTTCTTGACTAGGTGAGGACCGGTTCAGCTTTTCGGGAATGACTCTGTTCCATGGAGTAAGTTGGTTGGTTGGTTAGTTAGTTTTGTTCAGAATAATGATACTATACTCAGATACGACACGTTGCAATACTGCAGTCCCACCACAAGAGCCGCACCTTCTAACTGCGCAACGGCGTACCATACTGCTCTTCACATTGCTGTAAGATGACCCAGAACTTCATAAACAGTCAACATTGTCACATTTCAGTTTAGATGGCAGCACAATGCAAAACGAGCATCAATGCAATGAACCGGACACAACTCGTGCCCCTCTGCAACATTGACAACAGCTGTAAAACCTGTTCCCGGTATCTTAATATCCTGTCCTATCAGGACACTAAGAATTGCTAGCTATGAAGCTAGGGGCCATCTGAACTCTGTTTTAGCACAAACAGAACGTCAGCACTGTGGCTTACAGAAACACCAATCAATCTCACCGTGACGTGAATTTCGAACTTAGAGCCAATTACTGTTTTAAGTTCTACTTCTATAATATTACTGACTCCTTGGTGCTGGGTATTATATTTAAAAGCTAACAAATATTCACGTGGTTAAAAATTACCAGCTTTTCACGTTTTTGTACATTTATAACATTTCGTGTTGGATTCTGTCTCATAACGGTTTAATCCAGCCCACATTCCACACCCCACTTGTATAAGATACATTTAATATCATCCACCAATTTCTCTTTGTTCACTGAAGTGCTGACAAAAAGCTCAAAGGAATATTACGTATTTCTCTGCAGCAATTTGGGAACCCACCTGGCACCATATTTCAGAAATTTTAGCACGAACGCACTTTGGAAATACTAGGCTAACAGCTACCTGACATGTCATGCAGTCAAACATGTGTGCAACGGTGGTATAATTAGTGAACAATGAGTTGGAAAAGACGCGGCGAATACCAGTCTCTGCCTGATTTGACGTTGACCAGCCGCACACTATACAGGCTTGTTTCGGTGACTGCATACAAACACGAAATAACTCTGGGTTTCGGTGCCAGGCCGCGATTCATACTTGCTGGCTAAAAGTCCGAAGCCAGCTTGCTCCATACGAGAAGAGCAGAAGCGCGTGCGAAAGTTACGAACTTGTTTTATATGCTTAGTCGCATTGCGTAGTTTCGGTGGTGTCTGCTAACACTTGGTTTTCTGCTGTGCACACCCAGTGTGTTAATACTGGGCTTACAGTATTATTGGAACAGTGTATTAATTACCACGTATTTCTTCTCAGCAGCACTTGTTCTGCTTCTTGTTTCCCATTTTATAGCCTATCGATGCTAGGTAAAATCTCACTCTTGCTCTCCCCACAAACTAAGTCCTCGTTTTCTCACTTAGGTACACTCAGCATTGTATGTGACGGTACCCAGATTTCTCTGTTCAATGGCCTTTTTGCTACTGAGTATCTCCATGAGTGGCTTCGTCACTCACGTGTAACCAGTCAGTGACCCTTTTACCAGTCAGTATCTTCATGAGTGCCTTCCTCATTCACGTGTGACCATTCAACGAACTTTTTACCAGTGAGTAACTTCATGAGTGCCGTTCTCATTCACGTGTGACAATTCAGTGACCCTTTTACCAGTCAGTATCTTCATGAGTGCCTTTC